>Ga0304730_1002137_pt1 | contig 14346 bp, 13 predicted proteins | sample M_130628_MF_Meta_FD_190474 | JGI IMG/M metagenome (GOLD analysis project Ga0304730, IMG submission 190474) | Freshwater microbial communities from Lake Montjoie, Canada to study carbon cycling - M_130628_MF_MetaG (v2) (version 2) | ecosystem: Environmental > Aquatic > Freshwater > Lake | place...
CCGGTGTGCTATACCAAAAACAATATTGACGACCTCTGGAGGCAACTTTGAAACATCTCTCTATCTCTTCCTTGCTTTACAGAGGGCTGACGCTCGCGGCACTGATGTCCCTCTCGAGCCCAGCGGTTCAGGCGCAAACCCCAATCACTAAATCTATCCGAATGATTGTGCCCTATGGCCCGGGCGGGGCGACCGATGCGTTAGCACGCTTAATCGCGCCCTACGTGGGAGAAGAATTTGGCCAGCAAGCAGTTGTTGAAAATCGCGCAGGCGCGGGCAGTACGATCGGCACCCTCGCCGTGGCCAAAGCAGAGCCAGACGGCCTGACCATTGGGATGATCGATGCCGCATTTATTACCAACCCAAGCCTCGTCTCAAAACTGCCTTACGACACGCTCAAAGACTTCACGCCAATCGCGTTTATCGCAACATCACCTTTAGTACTTCTGGTGAACCCTTCACTGCCAGCCAAGAACCTGCAAGAGTTTATTGCCTATGCAAAAGCCAACGCAGGCAAAATCACGTTCGGCTCTGCGGGTCAAGGCACGGGCGCGCATTTAGCGGCCGAGCAGTTCAAGGTGCAGGCCGGCATCGAAATGTTGAACATCCCCTTCAAGGGCGCGGGCGAAGCCATTACGCAACTGATTGGCGGGCAAACCACCGCAATGTTCTCGACGCAAATAGGGTCAAAAGCAATGCTTGACGCGGGCCGCGTACGCGCACTGGCGATCACCAGCAAAGAGCGCAGCGAGCTTTTCCCGGATATCGCCACCTTTATCCAAGGGGGCTTGCCAAAGGTGGATGCCAGCACCATCAACGGGCTGATTGCGCCCTTGGGTACCCCTGACGATTACGTGAAGCGTGTCAACGCCGCCGTGAATCGCGCCTTGAAAACACCAGAACTCCAAGCCAAACTCAAGCAACAGGGCTTTGTCACGGTTGGCGGCTCGCCCGCCGAGTTTGCCGCTTGGATCCCGGCTGAAATTACGAAGTGGGCGAAGGTCATCAAGGATGCCAATATCAAAGCTGAATAGGTACTGCACATAGACGCCCGCCGAAATCAAAGTTGAATAGACGCGTCTCTTAGGCCCGTGACACAGTCAATTTGAACGAAAAACGCGCCCAGCATCCCGCTGGGATCACACCCCATAAATAACTTTATGACAATACGAACAATAGACACCTTCGCCTTAAGCCTCCCCTTTGAAATCTACGGGCCACGCCCAAAGTTTGCGGGCCTTGACCGCTCGATGGAGATCCTGTTGGTCCGCGTTGAAACCGATTCTGGCATCGTCGGTTGGGGCGAAGCGTTCGGCTTTGGCATTTGGCCCGCCACGCGTGCCGCAATCCACGCAATGGTGGCGCCGCTTGCGCTGGGTCGCGACGAAACCAATATCCCTGCCTTGATGGAAGATCTCAACAGAAAGCTTCATATCGTCGGGCGCACGGGGCCGATGGTCTTCGCACTCTCGGGCTTGGATATCGCCCTGTGGGATATTGCCGGCAAAGCTGCAGGTAAACCTGTGTCAGCCTTGCTAGGCGGTGCAAAACACACCCGCCTGCCCTGCTACGCAAGTTTGATGCGTTATACCGACCCTGGGCTCGTCGCCGAAAACAGTGCCCGTGTGGTTTCGCGAGGCTATGGCGCCGTCAAGCTGCATGAACTGGGCGTTGAGCAAGTCAAAGCGGCGCGCCAAGCGATTGGCCCAAAGATCGGCCTGATGATGGACGTCAATTGCCCCTGGTCTGTGAAAGAAGCCTTGGCGGTTGCTGAGGCTGTGCGCCCCTACGACTTGAGCTGGTTTGAAGAACCCATCTGGCCTCCCGAGGATTTTGAAAGCCTTGCTCAAGTGAGAGCCCAAAGCGGTTTAAAAATTGCGGCTGGCGAGAACGCCATGAGCGTGAAGAACTTTGAGCAAATGTTTAAAGCGGGCGCGGTAGATATCGCGCAGCCAAGTGTGACAAAAATTGGGGGTATCTCGTCCATGATGGAGATCGCCGCACTCGCTCAACAACACAATGTTGTACTGACCCCACATTGCCCCTACTTTGGACCAGGGTTGTTAGCCAGCGTTCATATCGCTGCAGCGCTTACCCACGCACCGATGATCGAATACTCGTTTGCCGACCTGGGTGCGAACCCCTTGGGCGATGCGATTGAGGTAAAGAATGGCTTTATCGCTGTGCCCTCGGGACCAGGCCTTGGCCGCGACCCTGATCCTGAGATTATCAAACGCTATAGCGTGTAGCGTTTTAATTTAGGATCGACAACCTCACGCAACATTTCGGTGCAAAGCAGTCAGGGGCAGAGTTTTTCTCATTTGTGCAAGGCCTCGCAATACCTCGCAATACCTTCATCGCGCTGGCCTAAAACCTCTTGACCAAGACACGTGGAAAGGATAAAAATTTTAATGCGCGAACGTTTAGCGCCTGACACGCATGGAGCAGCTTTAAATGAACTATAAAAATTTCTTCAAATCATTGGTCGTTGCAGCATCTCTAGCGATCGGTCACGTTGCGTTTGCTGGCGATGCCGATTTCACGTTAACAAATCGTACAGGCTACGATATCGAGTCCGTATTCATTACACCTAGTAAATCAAAAAACTGGGGGCCAGACCGCTTAGGCAGATCAATTTTGGCGAATGGCCGCTCTCGCGAAATGGTCTTCAACAAACAAGGTTCAGCTTGTATCTATGACATGAAGATACATTGGGACGGCTACGGCGAAGACGATGACAGAGTTTGGGAACAACTTGACCTGTGTTCCATTAACAAAATCACTTTGCGTTACAACAAGAGTACTGATGTCACAACTGCAGTCTTCGAATAAAGCCAGTTGATCGAAAAAAGCCCTGACGCAATTCAATGTGTCAGGGCTTTTTTGCCTATTTTTTACGCGGCGGCAAGCCAGTGTGTTGGGTCAAGATGCGACCTGGGGTCACCGCTTTGCGCACCGCAGATTCAGTACTGTTTTTACGTCGCGCGCTGGTGTAACTGCCATCTGTTCTAGGCTGATGAAACGGGATCAAATGCTTTTTGCCGTTACCAATCAGATCCGAACGCCCCATTGCCTTGAGCGCCTCACGCAACAAGGGCCAATTGTTTGCGTCGTGGTAGCGCAAAAACGCTTTATGCAAGCGACGGCGGCGGTCGCCTCGCACGATATCCACTGTTTCGCTTGTACGAGTGACTCGCCCTAAAGGATTGCGCCCCGAGTGATACATCGCGGTTGCAGTTGCCATCGGACTTGGGTAAAAGGTTTGCACTTGATCGGCACGAAAGCCATGACTCTTGAGCCAGATCGCAAGATGCATCATGTCTTCATCGCTCGTCCCGGGGTGGGCAGCAATAAAGTACGGTACCAAAAACTGCTTTTTGCCGGCTTCTGCGCTGAACTTATCAAACATTTGCTTGAACTTGTCGTAGCTACCGATGCCAGGCTTCATCATCTTAGACAAGGGCCCCGTCTCGGTATGCTCAGGAGCGATCTTTAAATAGCCCCCCACATGATGCGTGACAAGCTCACGAATATATTCAGGCGACTTCACTGCCAAGTCATAACGTAAACCTGAGCCGATCAAGATTTTTTTCACGCCCTTGATCGCGCGCGCACGTCGATACATATGAATCAACGAACTGTGATCGGTATTTAGATTTTGACAAACATCGGGGTAGACACAACTGGGCTTGCGGCAAGCCGATTCAATCTCGGGGCTTTTACAACCAATACGATACATATTGGCGGTTGGGCCACCAAGATCTGAAATCACTCCAGTAAATCCGGGCACCTTATCGCGTATATCTTCAATCTCGCGGATAACCGAATCTTCACTGCGGCTTTGAATGATTCGGCCTTCGTGTTCGGTGATCGAACAAAACGTACAACCACCAAAACAGCCGCGCATAATGTTCACGCTAAACCGAATCATCTCCCAGGCGGGGATCTTGGTAGCGCCATCGTGACCACCGTTCTCGTCTGCATACACAGGATGAGGGCTGCGGGCATAGGGCAAATCAAATACCAAATCCATTTCAGGAGTGGTGAGCGGAATCGGCGGAGGATTGATCCAGACATCACGCGCCGTGCGGCCCTCGCCGTGCGCCTGGACAAGCGCACGGGCGTTGCCGGGATTGGTTTCTAAGTGCAGCACTCGGTTAGCATGCGCATACAACACTGGATCTGATTTCACTTGCTCGTAAGACGGCAAACGAATCACGCTGCGCTCACGCGGTGGTACCTTGAGCTTGCCTTTGGTTTGCAGAGCAGGATTAGGTGCAAAGACTAGCGGCGCTTCGTTGCTGGCTAAGTTGCCTTGACTTGGGCTGCCCTTACCGCTGCTATGCTTGCCGTTGCCTACCGCCTTCGCGCCCTCTTGCGCCTTAGCAATTGCGGCCTTTGCGCTTGTTGCATGAGCGCCCAATGCTTTCGCGCTTGTTGCTTTGGCGCTAGCATCCTTCTCACTTTTGGCATTTGCGGCATCGGCCACTTCGCGCGCCTCATCGTTACGCGCACAGCTTTCGCCCTGCTCGAGTGCCTGCTCGCTAATCATCAAGTACGGGTTGACATGGGCCTCAACACGGCCGGGCGCATCGACACTGGTCGAGTCAATCGCAAACCAGCCTTCTGGAGTTTCGCGGCGCATAAACGCGGTACCGCGGATATCGGTCATTTGAGCGATCGGTTCTTTGGCTGCTAGTCGATGCGCAATCTCAACGACTGCACGCTCGGCATTGCCGTACAGCAGCAGATCACACTTGCTATCGATAACAACCGAGCGGCGAACTTTATCAGACCAATAATCGTAATGCGCGATACGGCGCAAGGAGCCTTCGATTCCGCCCAAGATCACTGGGGTGTCTTTGAACGCTTCTTTACAGCGTTGTGTGTAAACAATTGCAGCGCGATCGGGACGCTTGCCACCAACATCGCCCGCTGTGTAAGCATCATCGCTACGCATTTTGCGATCAGCGGTGTAGCGATTAATCATCGAATCCATGTTGCCAGCGGTCACGCCAAAAAACAGGTTTGGCTTGCCAAGGGCCTTAAACGGCTCGGCACTTTGCCAGTCAGGCTGGGCAATGATGCCGACCCTAAAACCTTGATTCTCAAGCATCCGCCCGATCACGGCCATACCAAAGCTGGGATGATCAACATAGGCGTCACCCGTGACAATAATGATGTCACAGCTATCCCACCCGAGTTGAGTCATCTCGTCGCGACTCATCGGCAAAAAGGGAGCCACGCCAAAACGCGCCGCCCAGAACTTGCGATAACTGCTCAGGGGCTTGGCGTTGCGTGGGAAGAGAGAAACGTCGGTGTAAGTGGTCATAAGCGCTCAGTCAATCAGCCCGATTGTACGCAATGTCAGCCTGATTTGGCACTTAGCCCTTGCAAGGCTTACGGTCAGACAAACCGTTGCAGCGGGCCTAAAAATAAGCCCACGCGGATTTTCATCTTTTGCCTGTTATCTCATGGTATACAGACCGCTCAGTCTAGCTAAGGTCGCCTGTCATTCATGCAAAAACCCGTATTCCTTGAAAGTCAACAAGTCATCCAGCCTCTTAGCCTTGCGTCTGAAATTGAGGCAGGGTTGTTGGCCGAGGCCGCATCGATCTCGCCAAAATTTTTGTACGACGCGCTGGGTGCCCATCTTTTTACGGCCCTCACGTTTTTGCCAGAATATTATCCAACCGCCGTTGAAGCCAGCATACTCAAGCAATACACAAATGAAATCGCTGCCGCAATTGGGAATAAGCCCGTTTTGATTGATCTGGGCGCAGGCGATTGCAAAAAGGCTGCCCGACTTTTTGAATCAATCAAACCCTCGTCGTACGTGGCCATCGATTTTTCAGTTGACTACTTGAAAGAGGCTTTAGAAAAACTACAAAATCAGTATGCGGATATCCCCATGTTTGGAATCGGCATGGATTTTTCACAGACGCTCAAACTACCTGACACGATTACCCAAGGGCCACGGACTTTTTTTTACCCAGGCTCAAGCCTAGGTAATTTTTTACCGACCGACGCCGAGGCCCTACTGAAACAAATTAAACGCGAAACCTTGGGTGGCGGTTTACTGCTGGGCGTCGACCTCATGAAGGCAGAGCATGTGTTGCAGGCGGCTTACGATGATCCCCTGAAGGTCACCGCTGCGTTCAATTTGAATATTCTGCGCTCGGTCAATGCCATCATTGATTCAGATTTTGATGTCAGAGATTTTTGCCATAAAGTGGTGGTCAATCAATCACAAGAACGCGTCGAGCTTTATCTTGAAGCGCTACGAGATACCACCGTCGCATGGCACGGTAAGCAACGCGTGTTCAAGAAAGGTGAATTGATCCATACTGAAAATTCACACAAATATACGATTGGATCGATCCAAACTCTACTGAGTCGCGCTGGCTTTCAGTCAGTCAAAGTTTGGACAGATCCCCGGCAATACTTTGCAGTGATTTATGCGCAGTGATTACTGCAACGCCAAAAATTAGATTGCATTTTTTATAATTGGCTGGTGGCGACCATGTGGCCGTGCTCTGTTTGCAACAGCCAATTTTTTTGACACGAAGAGCCACTTTCAAACACGACCCTATTGTGCGTCTGTTAGCTCGCTCGGGCGCTAACTAGAACAACGTGCCAAATGTCAACGTTTAGGTTATTGTATTTGCATGAAATCTATCCATATCGACCGTAACCGTCGCCTACGCGATGACCCTGGCACAGGCCATAACCGTTGGCATCCCGATATCGAGCCACTTCTTGAAGTCGCGCCAGGTGAAGACCTCTTGCTCGAGACTCGAGATGCGGCTGATGGCCAGGTCAAACCGCACATGGTGTTTGAAGACCTCGCTCGCAACGACAAAAAAGCCGGTCACCCTCTCACAGGGCCAATTTTTGTCAAAGGTGCAAAACCTGGCGACATCTTAGAAGTCGAGTTTGTGGACCTGATCCCGCAGAACTATGGTTGGACAGTCATTCGACCAGGCGCTGGCTTTTTACGTGAAATTTTTGATGCCAAGTTTCTTGCTCACTGGCATGTCGATAAAGGCTTTGCACGATCGGCACAAATTCCGGGCGTCAAAATCCCCGAAGGCATCTTTATGGGTACCGCCGGCGTTGCTCCTTCGCACGACCAACTGCGCCTTTGGAATGACCGCGAGACTGATTTGGTTCGTCGAGGTGGCATCGCTTTATTGCCCGATGCGCTCGATGCGGTACCAACGCGTGAACCTATTGCTAGCACTGGCTTGCGCACCATGCCTCCGCGCGAAAACGGCGGCAACGCCGATATTCGTCAACTGACTCGGGGCTCGCGACTACAACTACCAGTCGGCGTCGACGGGGCACTGTTTTCGCTGGGCGATGCACACTACGCTCAGGGTGATTCTGAGTGTTGCATCACCGCCATTGAAATGGGCGCCACCGCCGTGGTGCGTTTTCGTCTGCTGGCCGGTGAAGCCGCACGTCGTAAAACTCGCTTTCCCCGCTTTTCTCATCCGGGCTATTTTGCGGCACCACAGTGGGCGGCGCCACATAATTTTGTCGCAACGACTGGCCTCCCTATTCGTGATGATGGCACCCAAGAATGCGAAGATTTAACGTTGGCCGCCCGTAATGCCCTACTCGACATGATCGAACTTCTGGGCGAACGCGGTTTTAGTCGCGAGCAAGCGTACGTCATCTGTTCGCTCGCGGTCGACCTACGGATCAGCAATGCAGTCGATTTACCTAACGTTTGCGTCAGCGCCCTGCTCCCTGAAGCGATCTTCGAAGTTTAAGTTTTGGCAGTCAGCACAACAAAAAATAGACTGATCGGAGAACTAGATGGCGCTTGAACAAGCAGCAATTGGATTTATTGGGCTCGGTGCAATGGGAGGCGGCATTGCACGTCGACTGGCCCAGGCGGGCATCACACTGCACGTCTGTGATCCGGATCCCACCAAGACCGCCGCCTTTGCCAAGTGGAATGTCGTGGTTCACGCGAACCCCAAATCAATCGCAGATGCAGTGGAGGTCGTGTTTGCCTGCCTGCCCGATGTCGAGGTCAGCAAGGCTGTTGCTTATGGTCCAGAGGGCGTGATTCATGGCAAACAGATCAAGGTCTATCTCGAAACCTCGACCATTGGTCGCAGCCCAGTGATCGATATTGCAAAGAATCTATCCACTAAAAACATTAGTGTTTTGGATTGCCCTGTCAGCGGCGGACCACGCGGTGCCGACAACGGTACCCTTGCGATTCTAGTCGCGGGCGACGCAGCGGTAATCGAAAGCGTGCGTGGTCTCTTGAACCTAATCGGTAAAAGTGTCTTTGACATTGGCAGTGAACCAGGCATGGCCCAGATGATGAAGCTGGTCAACAACATGATCTCTGCCAGCAATATGGCCTCAGCCTTCGAAGCGTTGGTCTTGGGTGCCAAGGCAGGCCTGGATGCCGACCTAATGGTCAACGTGATCAACGCGAGCACGGGTCGCAATAGCGCTACGACAGACAAAGTTCCAAAATCCGTTTTACCCGGCACCTTTGATTATGGCGCCTCAACACACACCATGCACAAAGACATCACAATGGCCCTTATCGAGGCCGAAGAGCTCAAAGTACCGATGTGGGTGGCAAACAATACCCGTCAAGTCTGGGAATTTGCCATGACCCAAGGTGGCTCAGAACTTGATTTCACCACGCTGATTCAGCATTACGAGAAGTGGGCAGGTGTTGAGGTACGCAGCAAGAAAAAGGATGAAACATGAGACTTAAAGTTCAGGTAGTTCGCGGCAAAAACAAGGATGAAGCATGAGACTCAAAGTTCAGGTAGCTCGCGGCAAACACAAGGATGAAACATGAGACTTAAAGACAAGATTGCTGTCATCATTGGCGCCGGACAAAGCCCGGGGATGACAACTGGTAACGGTCGTGCCACCGTATTACGTTTTGCGCAAGAGGGCGCACGTATTTTAGCGGTGGATCGTAGCCTTGCCTCAGCAGCAGAGACTTGCAAAATTGCAACTGAAGAATACGGCGCTTTAGAAATTATTCCGTTTGAAGCCGACGTGTGCAAAGAAAGTGATTTAGCTGCCGCGATGGCCTTTGCCAAACAGAAGTGGGGTCGAATCGATATCTTGCATTACAACGTGGGTATCAGCGTTGCGGGCAACGACGGCAGCCCGACCGAGATTACTGAAGAAGCCTTTGATCTGATCACCAATGTCAATTTGCGAGGCTGCGTGATGGCTTGCAAACACGTGTTGCCGATCATGCGCGAACAGCAGTCTGGCGTCATCATTAATATTTCGTCGATCTCGGCCTATCAGCGCTATCCCTGGGTGGCTTACAAAGCGACTAAAGCCGCCTTGATTGTCTACACCAAACAACTAGCAATCGAAAACGCTGAGTATGGCATCCGTGCGAACACCATTTTGCCAGGTCTGATGGATACGCCGATGGCAGTCGACACGCGCGCCACTGTGTTTGGCAAGACACGCGAACAAGTCGTTGCTGAGCGCAATGTCAGAGTCCCGTTACGCAATCGTATGGGATCAGGCTGGGACGTTGCCAATGCTGCCTTGTTTTTAGCGTCTGACGAGGCGCAATTTATTTCTGGTGTCGAACTGCCTGTTGATGGCGCCGGCCTGGTCAATCTTCCGCGTTGACATCCTCCTCCTGAACGGGGAGGATTTCGGCGCATTTGGTTAAAACATTTATCTTTCACTTAAATCATTCAAATAGGATTAGACATGACAAATTCTTCAAAGCCCGTTGAACTCATTTCAGCCGAAACACTTGCCTTAGGCGAGCGTATGCGTCGCGCCACTTTGGGTGATGCACACGTTGATCGCTCTTTGAAAAAAGCAAAAGAAGATACATTTCTTCAACCGCTTCAAGAGACTGTCATGGGGTTGGCTTGGGGTGCAGTCTGGGGACGCCCAGGGCTCGACGTTAAATCACGTAGCCTGGTCACTGTCAGCATCTTGATTGCTCTAGGCAGAACCACCGAACTCGCTGTGCACATCAATGGCGCACTGAACAACGGCTGGACCAAAGCTGAATTGCAAGAAATTTTGATTCACTCGTCTGCGTATTGCGGCTGGCCTGCCGCGCTTGAAGCCTCGCGCGTCGCGAAAGAAGTGCTTGATCAGCGCGCTGCTTAACCCACCGTTCTTGGTGGATCGGCTTCAGGCTGACAAAAGATAGAGGAAGGCTGTGCCATCCGCGCGTACATCCCCGCCCTGAACGGCGAGGTTGTACGCGCAAACTAGATAGACATTGAGTTCATGACAAAGTTTCCTGAAATACACCCACTCAACGCGTCACGCGAAATCGCCGCGATCTATGCCGATATTCGCGCTGTCTCGGGCTTGTCGATGGTCAATCTGATCTGGCGACACTTTGCTGCTTTGCCTGGCATTATCGAATGGGCCTGGAAAGGTGTGCGCCCACTGGTGGCCTCGCAAGAACTGGTAGAGGCACGCAAACGGCTGCTAGGCGCTATCGAGCTGCCGACGCTACCACCTGTCACCACTGAGGCGTGGCGAGTTGCTGGCATCAGTGGCACTGAGTTAACTGCCTTTCGTGACCTGATGGCAGACTATGTTCGTGGCAACAGCACCAACATTATCGTCTTGACTGCGCTACGGTTACTTCTCGAAGGAATCAACCACGCCCCCTCTGCGTTTACAGCGGCGCCGGCACCCGTCGCCATGACGCCAGCGGCACCCTTGCCTCGCATCGACACGTTAGACCCAACTCTTGCTAGTGCCATACGCGCGCTTGCACAACGTCACGAGGGTGCAGAAGGCGGCATTATCCCAAGCTTGTATCTCGAACTGGCACGATGGCCAGCGTTGACGGATACCTTCCCGCAGTGGCTTGGGGCGCTTTACGAACCTTCAGCAATGCGCGCAGCGCGCAAGAGCACCTGTCGCGCAGCTGAACGCGAAGCCTTAACCTTGCTGCCTGCGCTTGACTCAGCGCCGCCCAACGTCGCAGAGATGCGGCCTGCTCTTGAGCGCTTCACGCGCTTGATCATTCCTGATCTCACGCCTGTTTGCGTGGCGGTGCAGCGACTGCTGCCCGCACGCTAAAAAGCCTCACTTAGGGGCCGGAGGCTTTGTCTCTAATTTAGCGACCTCCCGACTAATCAGTGCTTAGGCGCCGGGGGCCTTGTCTCTAAAAATGACGGTCGTGCAGACATCGCTTCAAACCAGCTATTTAGCTTAGGGTAATTCGATCGCCAAGAAAACTCAGGGATCAAATCAGCAAAACCTAAAGTACAGCCAAACACGATTTGCACCATGTTCAGTTGGCCATGAAACAAGGGGTGATTGATTTGTTGTTCCCACAGATTCAGCAGGCGTTTCGCGCGATCTGTTTCATGAAGAACGATTTTGGGAGACTGCTCGTTGATGGGGCGCCATTTTTCACGCCCTAGTACAGCGAGGCCATCGAGCGTGCTGCGCACCAACGCCTCAACGCGCTTGGCCTCAAAGCCTGCCTCACCGGCAGGTAACGCAAAAGTGGGATGACCTTCGAGGTGATCAAGGTAAGAACAGATCAAGCCTGAATCTTCGAGTCCAACGCCGTCGTCGCACACTAAATGTGGCACCCTTCCCGACGGATTAATCTGATAGTAGGGGCTATCAGTCGTACGTGTTTTAGCCGCAATGACTTCGACTTTGTCTGATAACTTTTTTTCAATGACGACGATGCGCACGATCCGCGCATAGGGCGAGCCTGGGCTAATGTAGAGTTGCATAGATGATTTCCTTTTGAAGGTATTTTTACCCAATCGCGATGCTTCGGATTAAATTCTCAGTTACCAGAAAACGATGCAGCTGAAAGAATCGATCAAGCAGCAGCATGGGCGAGCATGTATAAACTCTTCTGCCGCCCACGCAACGCTTACTTCGGCACTCTCAACATCGCACAAAGCTTGTTGCCGATTGGATCACGCACATAGGCCAGATACAGTTTTCCGGCAGGACCTTCGCGATAGCCAGGAGGATCTTCGCAGGTTGTGCCGCCATTCGCAACAGCAGCAGCATGAAACGCGTCGACCTGGTCTGTCGATTGCGCGGCAAATCCGATCGTACCGCCGTTGGCTGGAGTCGCCGCTTTGTTATCAATCGGCAGAGTGAACGAAAACACACCCGTAGGCGTGCGATAGAAGTAGCGAATGTCTCGATTAATGACACCCGGTGCAATGCTCAAGGTAGCAAAAACTGCATCATAGAATTTTCGCGATACTTCTAAATCGTTTGCACCTACCATGACGTGACTAAACATATTGACTCCAAGAATTATTTTTGAGAATAAGCAGCGTAACCCAAAAAGATTGACTTCCTCCCCGCTCAGAGAAAATGTTGTGCCAAGTCTGGTTACAAACGGCTTCAAGGGTAGAAATATCTACGATCCATAAAAATTACTCATGGCCATCGCTGAAGCTCCTGCAAACACCCTTATGATATGCGGTTAAATATCAAACTCCGTTTCTCGATTAGGCATATCACTCTGTCATTTTCAGGTTAAAAAAATATGACTAGCACTAGAGCGTTATTCTTTTTGCTAACGCTGTTTGCCTTCACAGCCAGCACCCAAGCCCAAACGACAGCCGTGGGCGCTAACTCGTTCAACAAGATGGTTCTTGTGCCAGAGGGCTATTTCGTGATGGGCTCGAACAACGGGCCCGATGATGAAAAGCCAGAGCACCGGGTTTTTGTGAAAGCATTTTTGATTGATATGCTTCCCGTCACTAATGCTGATTTTGCAAAATTCCTGAATACGCGCGGTTTAAAAAATCACTTTGGAGAATCCTTTTACGACGACGATGACCGTGATGCCAGAATTCATCAACAAAGCTCGAGATGGCAGCCAGATCCGGGGTACGCCACACACCCAGTCAACGAAGTCAGTTGGGTAGGTGCTCGTGATTACTGCACTTCGTTAAATAAGCGATTGCCAACCGAAGCAGAGTGGGAAAAAGCCGCACGTGGCACAGATGGCAGACAATATCCGTGGGGCAACTCAAAGCCGAACAACAAGCGGGCACTGTACGGCGCAGCCTACAACTCGTCGGCACCGGTTGATGCGTTTCCAGAAGGGGCGAGTCCGTACGGAGTTTTAGACTTGTCTGGCAATCAATGGGAGTGGGTAGCTAGCGCCTATCGTCCCTACCCCTACAGCGCTGACGATGGCAGAGAAAATCAAACGCCCGGCCCAGTTCGCTCGACGCGCGGTGGCGGGCATGATTCAAGCGAAGACGAACTCACGACCACCCAACGGGGCAGAAACTTATCTCGCAATCCAAAAGCTGGCCATCATAATATCGGGTTTCGTTGCGCGAGTTGAACTCGAATCAGAGACCTGCGTGTTAACCTTTCTAGACTTTACTTTTTACTCCTGCAACTCTTGTTTTCTTATGGAGTACTTGGTTTAGCAGAACATATAACACCGTGCCCTAGAGGCTCGGCATTAAAACCGCGGCCTATGTCGAATGTTTGGAGAATACACGTCTCATGAAATCTTACTGGATCAACAAGACCCCGAACGGTACAGAACTTGAACTGCGCGAGTTGCCGATACCTACGCCCGGCCCTGATCAGGTGCTGGTGCGGGTGCGCGCCACCAGCATCAACCGCGGCGACATCATGGGCGCCATTAAGCTTCATAGCGCCAAGGGCGGGCGCCCAGCGGGCGTCGATGGTGCCGGTGAGGTAGAAGCAATAGGTGCCAATGTCACCGGGGTTGCGGTCGGCGACCGCGTCATGTTTCGCGCCAAGGGGTGTTTTTCTGAATACGTGGTTGTCGAGTCAACATTGCTCACGCCGATTCCGGCATGCCTGAACTGGGAACAGGCCGCTGTGATTCCGATCGCCTACATCACTGCCTACGAGGCACTATTGCAATTCGGTGGTCTGCAACACGGTGACTGGGTGTTGATTGCTGGGGCATCTTCTGGCGTCGGTGTCGCAGCGATACAGATCGCAAAAATGTGCGGTGCCAAGGTCATCGGCACCTCCGGATCTGCAGAAAAGCTTGCGCACTTGAAGGCGCTTGGCCTCGATGCAGGCATCCAAACGCGTGGCGAAAACTTTACAGAAGAAGCGCTGAAGATTACAGGCAGCGCCGGTGCCAAACTTGCGGTGAATCTGGTGGGCGGAAGCGCTTTTGCAGGGTGTCTTGGAGTGCTCACTGATTTCGGCCGTCTGGCAGTCGTCGGCTATGTTGACGGGCAGATGTTGACTGGGCTCGATATTGAGCCGGTACACGGCAAACGCCTGCAGATTTTTGGGCTTTCGAATGCCCCCCTATCAACGGCGATGCGTGCGCTTGCGCAACGTGGCTTCGAGCGCGAC
>Ga0304730_1002138_pt1 | contig 14342 bp, 10 predicted proteins | sample M_130628_MF_Meta_FD_190474 | JGI IMG/M metagenome (GOLD analysis project Ga0304730, IMG submission 190474) | Freshwater microbial communities from Lake Montjoie, Canada to study carbon cycling - M_130628_MF_MetaG (v2) (version 2) | ecosystem: Environmental > Aquatic > Freshwater > Lake | place...
GCCACCGATGCGTTCACGTGTTTCGCCAACGGGACTCGCCGAGCGTGCAGAGCGTGCGCGCAGCATGCGCGACGCCTCGCCACGGAGCAGCTCCACGTAGCGCACAGTGAGTCCGGCGCCAGTGGCAATTGGGTCAGGGAGCTTCAGTGCGCGTAGTGAGCCAACGATGCTCTCGATCGGATATCGACGCACCAAGATCGTTCCAACCTGCACGGAGATCCACGACTTCGCCGCCGCCGTGAGGAAGATGCGCAACCCCGCGCCGCTGATCAAGAGCTGCGCCGATCCGAGCGCACCACTCCACATCAGCTCCTCACTTCTGATGAAGATGAGCGGGAGCGCGGCAAGAGTGAAGGGGAGGGCGATCAGGCCGCGTCGCGCAAGGGCGAGTGGGGCAAATCCGCTCGCAGCGCCAGCGGTCGCAACGGCGAGCCAGACCAGCGCATAGACGAAGTAGCTCCCTGCGGGGAGGAGCCCGATGCCGAGGATCGTGAGGAGCGCCGCAACGATCGCGCCACGCGCATCACGCTGGCTTGAGCGTTGCAACACGCTACGAACTCTTTCGCGCACTGGCGAGCCGGTTGAGGAGCACGATGAGTAGAAGAACAACGAGGGCGCCGATGACACCAGCGAGCGCAGTCCCCGCCGCACCACTGAAGCCAGGAACGCTGTAGGCGGCGAAGAGTTCAAACGGCGCCGCCTCACTCGTATTAATGAAGCCAAGATCCGTTGCAACCTTCTCTAAGCCGTCGGGGCTGGTTGATGCGAAGAGGCTCGCAAGGCCAACCGTTACTCCAGCGATGAGGAGTCCGGCGGCAACGCGTCGACGCCGCGAGGTTGGCGCAGCAGGAACGCTCTTTGCAAAGATTTCTGGCGCGCTGACGGCGATGAAGCTGATGGCCGCCACACTGATTAGCGCTTCGCCAAGTCCGATGGGCGCATGCGTCCCAAGCATGGCGGGGAGTCCGATGCTGATATCGGTCGTGCCTGAGAGGCCGAGCTGCAGCGTAGTGAATCCGGCGGCCGCCATTACGGAGAGCCATGCGGCAACGCCAACGCCGAGTAACGTGGCGCGGCGTGTGCCGCCGAGTGTTGCGGCAATTCCACGCGCAACGAGTGTGCCGCCGAGTGTGCCGATCACGCCCATATTGAAGATGTTTGCGCCGAGCGCCAGAAGGCCACCGTCCTGAAAGAGGAGCGCCTGGATCCCGATCACCGTTGCCATCACCACACTCCCAGCCCATGGGCCAAGGAGGAAGCCGGCGAGGACGCCGCCAAGTAGGTGTCCGCTCGTCCCAGCGGCAACGGGGAAGTTGAACATCTGCGCGGCGAAGATGAAGGCGCCTGAGAGACCCATCAGGATCGTCTGCGATGCAGCGGCCGGTCCGCGCTGGCCGATCTTGCGCAGCGCGATGCCGATCACCACCGCGGTGGCGACCCAGAGGGCGAGCGCCACCTGGGGGGCGAGGAAGCCGTCGGGGATATGAAGGAGGGGTCGCATCAGAAACTGAGTCTATCGCAACACGTTGCAATAAGCATCGCCTATCCTCCCCTCATGGCAAAGGTGAAGGCGAACCAGGGACTGACGGAGCGGCTGCAGGCCGCCTTGAAGGAGCGCGGGCAGCGCTGGACTGATCAGCGCCAGATCATCGTGGATGTGCTCGCCGCATCAGACGGGCATGCCACTGGTGCCGAACTCGTGGAGCGCGTGCGCCAAGATGATCCGAGCGCCACGCCATCAACGGTCTACCGCACCCTCGACCTCCTTGAGGAGCTCGGCCTGGCGCGCCATCACCACGGCCCTGACGGGCGCGAGACCTACCACCTAGAAGAGACAACGGAGCACGGGCACCTTCACTGTCGCGGTTGTGGTGCCGAGCAGGAGTTGGACGCCGCCACCGCCGCGCCAATCTTGCAGGCGATCACGGGGGCGACCGGATTCAGCGCCGACCTCGATCACCTCTCGCTGCAGGGGCTCTGTCGCCGCTGTGGTGCAGCCCAAGGTTCTTAGCCGCCGAGACAGAAGCGGGGGAGTAGACTCGCCTAGAGCGGCGCGCCTCTCGCGCCACAAGTAGATAAGGATGGTCCCATGGCCGAGAAGTTGAAGATCACGTACGCCACCCTCTCCGACTCGAACGAGGAGATCCATAAGGGGTATGAGGCGGGGCTCGCCGAGGCGCGCACCCTTCTTGGTGCGAGCTACGGCAACTTCATCAACGGGAAGTGGATCACCGACGGTGCAACCTTCGAGAAGCGCACGCCGATTGACGGCTCACTTGTTGGAACCTTTACTAAGGGCGATCGCAGCACGGCGAAGAGCGCGATTGCCGCCGCAAAGGCCGCTTACCCAGCATGGTCGGCGCGACCGTGGGAAGAGCGCGTCAAGCTGATCCGCGCCGCGGCAGAGCTGATCAGCGATCGACAGTTCCTTTATTCGGCGCTCCTCTCCATTGAGGTGGGGAAGAATCGCTTGGAGGCACTCGGCGACGTTGAGGAGACGGCCGACTTCTTCCGCATCTACGCAGGCGAAGTTGAACGCAACAAGGGCTACCACCACCCGATGGGAAACCTCGGCGACGCCAAGGTGGAGACGCTCACCGTACTGAAGCCGTACGGCGTCTGGGCGGTGATCAGTCCCTTTAACTTCCCGTTCGCCCTGATGGGCGGCCCAGTTGGCGGCGCACTCGTTGCTGGCAACACGGTGGTGTTGAAGCCTTCATCTGACGCGCCACTCTCTGCGGTGCTCTTGGCACGCGCCATCAAGGACGCGGGGATTCCTGACGGCGTCTTCAACATGGTGATGGGGCCTGGCGACAGCGTTGGTGCCGAACTGCAGGAGAATCCAGATGTTGCTGGCATCACCTTCACTGGTTCATCTGAAGTTGGGATGCAGGTCTTCCATTCATTTGCGAAGAGCTATCCGAAGCCGGTTATCGTGGAGATGGGCGGAAAGAATCCAACGATCATCTCCAAGCATGCTGACCTTGAGAAGGCGGCAGAAGGAGTGTTGCGTTCCGCGTTCGGACTCGGTGGGCAGAAGTGCTCGGCGAATAGCCGCGTCTACGTTGAGGGCTCCGTGCACGATGAGTTCGTGAAGCTGCTCGTAGAGAAGACGAAGGCGTTGAAGGTTGGCGACCCAACGGTGCGCGGTGTCTTCCTAGGGCCAATCATCAATCAGCGCTCCGTTGACACCTTCCTCGCCGCCTCTGACGAGGCGAAGCGCGACGGGAAGGTGGAGATCGGTGGCAATCGCATTACGGAAGGCGACCTTGCAAAGGGCTTCTACGTTGCGCCAACGGTGGTCACCGGACTTCCAGCAACACATCGACTCTTCAAGGATGAGCTCTTCGTCCCCTTCGTTGTGGTGGCGAAGATTAACTCGTTTGAAGAGGGGATTACACTCGCTAATGAGAGCGACTACGCCCTCACGGCGGGCTGCTTCACCGAAGACGAAAAGGAGATCCGCACCTTCCTGGACACCATCCATGGCGGCGTGATTTACGTGAATCGTCGTGCTGGCTCAACCACTGGCGCCTGGCCGATGGTCCAGCCGTTCGGCGGCTGGAAGAAGTCGGGCACCACGGGGAAGTCGGGTGGCGGTCTTTATTACGTGCAGCAGTACCTGCGCGAGCAGAGCCAGACGGTCGTCCGCTAGCCCTGGAGGGCGCTCTTCACGCACGCGAGAGGGGTTACGAGGGGCGTACCCCCTCGTATACACTTCGGATACGTCGTATCCATAGAGGAGGCTGAAATGACCGTGATCGAGAAGCCAGGCACGTGGCCAGTAACCCTTCCGCACCTCGTCACCGAGGTGCCAGGGCCGAAGGCGCTCGCCCAGGTTGCCGCCGACCAGGCGGTCGTCTCCGGGAGCCTCCCGCGCGCCTATCCGTTCGCGCCAGTGCGCGGCTTCGGGATGGGCGTTGAGGATCAGGACGGGAATGTCTTCTTGGACTTCTGCGCTGGCATCGCGGTGAACTCCACGGGCCACTGCCATCCGCGCGTTGTTGACGCGATCGTGCAGCAGGCGCAGCGACTCATCCACTACAGCGCCTCGGACTTCTACGAAGAGCGCTACCAGGAGCTTGCCAGCGCACTCGCCGCAACGGCGCCGTGGAGCGGCCCATCAAAGGTGCTGCTGCAGAACTCTGGCACTGAGGCGGTTGAAGCCTCGATTAAGTTGGCGCGCTACATGTCTGGTCGTCAGTGGATCGTTGGATTCGTTGGCGGCTTCCACGGGCGCACGCTTGGCGCGTTGACGCTCACCAACTCCAAAGCGAAGTATCACGCCCACTTCGGGCCGCTCGCTCCAGGATTCCTTCACGTGCCGTTCGGCAGTGAGGGTCTTGACGAGCTCGAGGAGCGCATCATTGCGCGAACGATTCCTGGCGACGAGATCGCCGCGTTCGTTGTGGAGCCGGTTCAGGGTGAGGGCGGCTACGTCGTTCCTGATAAGGACTTCTTCCCACGCCTGAAGCAGATCGCCGACAAGTACTGCATCGCCATCGTTGTTGACGAAGTGCAGTCGGGCGTTGGTCGCACCGGCAAGATGTGGGCGATTGAGAACTTTGGCATTGAGCCAGACATCATCGCTACGGCGAAGGGGCTCGGCTCCGGCATGCCGATCGGCGCCGTAATCGCCAAGGAGCACTGGATGCGCTGGAAGCCTGGCTCCCACGGCTCAACGTTCGGTGGTAACCCGGTTGCCGCCGCCGCCGCAATCGCAACGCTCGAAGTGATTCGCGACGAGAAGTTGATGGAGAATGCGCTTGCCCGCGGCAAGGAGGCGGTCGATGGACTTCGCGCCGCACTGAAGGGGAGCAGCATCGTCACGGATATTCGTGGCATCGGCCTGATGATCGGCGTGGACTTTACTGATGCAGACACAGCGGCCGATGTTGAGGTTGAGGCGTTCAAGCGCGGCCTGTTGGTGCTCACCTGCGGTGATCGCGGCGTGCGCATGAGCCCGCCACTCGTGGTCAACGCAGAAGAGATCAAGACGGCGGTCCGTATCTTCGCCGAGGCTGCAGCGGCCGTCGCCGCGCGGCGCTAGAAGCACCGCGGAACCTGGCGTGTCCGGAGCGACCGGATCCAAACTCCGCAGCATGCGCGATGCGATCGCCGCGCACGTGCACGACGGCGACACCGTTGCGATTGAAGGCTTCACCCACTGCATCTCATTCGCCGCTGGGCACGAGATCATCCGCCAGAAGCGCCGCAACCTGACCCTTGCGCGCATGACGCCAGATCTCGTCTACGACCAGATGGTCGCCGCAGGATGCGCCAAGAAGTTGATCTTCAGCTGGCTCGGCAACCCTGGCGTTGGCTCGCTCCACGCGATTCGCCGCCGCACAGAACCCGCAGCACTCGCCGCGGGTGAAACGCTCCTTGAGGTTGAGGAGTACAGCCACCACGGCATGGTCGGTCGCTATGTTGCTGGTGCGCATCGACTCCCGTTCTACCCGCTCCGCTCCTATTCGGAGAGCGACCTTCCCAACGTCAATCCGCTGATTCGCCAAGTGGAGAGCCCCTATGGCGACGGGAAGATTTGGGCGGTGCCTCCGCTGAATCCCGACGTTGCCATCATTCACGCGCAGCGCGCCGATGAAGAGGGGAACGTGCAGATGTGGGGACTGCTCGGGTGTCAGAAGGAGGCGGCCTTTGCAGCGAAGCGCGTCATCGCCGTGGTCGAGGAGATCGTTTCAACCAGCGTGGTGCGCGCTGATCCGAATCGCACGATTATTCCGGGGCTGATTGTGGACGCCGTGGTGCATGAGCCGTACGGCGCACATCCCTCATATGCGCAGGGTGGATACGATCGCGACAACGCCTTCTACCGCGAGTGGGATGCGATCAGCCGTGATGCCGCCGCCACCGACGCCTGGCTGAAGGAGTGGGTCTACGACCTCCCCGATCGCGCCGCCTACGTTGCAAAGTTTGGCGCCGCCTACTTCAAGAACCTCACCCCAACGAGCGCGCCATCAGGCGCCGTTGACTACGGGGATTACCGATGAGTGAACAGAAGCCGGCGAGCCGCAACGAGTTGATGGTGGTGGCGGCGGCGCGCGCGCTGAAAGGGAAGCGCGTCTGTTTCGTGGGTGTTGGCCTGCCGAACATCGCCGTGAACTTGGCGAAGCGCACCGTGGCGCCGCAGATGGAGCTCGTTTATGAGGCGGGCGTTTTCGGCGCAAGCCCTGCGCGTCTCCCGCTCTCTATTGGTGATCCGACCATCGTCACCGGCTCCACGGCGACCGTCTCCATGCACGATCTCTTCGGCCTGTATTTGCAGGGTGGCCGCATCGATGTGGGCTTCCTCGGCGGCGCGCAGATCGATAAGTACGGCAATCTCAACACCACGGTGATTGGCGACTACACCGCCCCGAAGACGCGCCTCCCTGGCTCTGGCGGCGCCTGTGAGATCGCGATTAATGCGAAGGAGATCATGGTGATCATGCGCCAGAGCACGCGCAGCTTCGTACAGAAGCTCGACTTCCGCACCTCACCAGGCCATCTTGGTGGTGCCGCCGCCTCTGCAACGCTTCGTCAGGAGCAGGGCTGGGGCGGCAACGGGCCCTCCGTTGTTGTGACCGACCTTGCCGTCTACGGATTCAACAGTGACGGCGAGATGGAGCTGCGCAGCATCCATCCTGGCGCAACGCTTGACGAAGTGAAAGCCTCGATTGGCTGGGAGCTCCGCGTTCCGACGAACGTTCCTGAGACGCCCGCGCCAACGGCAGAAGAGTTGCGCCTGATTCGCGAAGAGTTGGATCCGACTGGCGCATATGTTTAGAGGCGTCCGTGGCTAGCGCGAAGATCTTCAGTCGCGGCGGCGCATCGCTCCCGCGCGCGGTGCGCGGTGATGGCGCCTGGATTACGGATGAAACGGGCCGACGATACCTAGATGCGGCGGGCGGTGCGATTGTTGTTGGCATTGGTCATGGGCGCACCGCGGTGGCGCAGGCGGCGGCGGAACAGGCGTCGAAGATCGCCTATGCGCACGGGAGCGCATTCACTGCGGATGTGCTGGAGAGCTGGGCGGCAGAGATGGGGCCGCTGCTTCCAATGGAGAACGCGTCGCTCTACCCGGTCTCTGGCGGATCCGAGGCGGCCGAGACTGCGCTGAAGATGGTGCGCGCCTACTGGTTGGCGCAAGGCGAGCCGGATCGGACGATCGTGGTCAGCAGGTGGGGGAGTTACCACGGCAACACGCTGGGGGCACTCGATCTCTCCGGGCGGCGCGGATTACGCAAGCCGTACGAGCCGTGGCTCGGACGATTTGAGCACGTCGCTGCCGCATACCCATATCGCGCAGGACTTGAAGGGGCCGATGCGATCGGCAGCGGCGCGGAAGCGGTTGCAGAGCTTGACGCGTTGTTGCACCGCGTTGGGCCGGGCCGCATCGCCGCGTTCGTTGCGGAGCCGATCGTTGGCGCAACGCTCGCCGCCGCCGTCCCCCCAGATGGCTACTGGCCAGCGGTGAGCGCCTGGTGTGAACGCAACAAGGTGCTGCTCGTTGCCGATGAGGTGATGACTGGCTTCGGCCGTACTGGCACCTGGTTCGGCGTGAACCACTGGGGGATTCGGCCAGATCTACTGCTGGCGGCCAAGGGGGCAACGAGCGGCTACTGGCCGTTTGGCTTTGTTGCCGCAGCGGGGCGCGTGGCAGAGCCGCTGATCAGCTCAGGCTTCGTTCATGGCTTCACCTACAGCCACTCCATCCCTGGTGCCGCCGTGGCGCGCGCCGTACTGAAGATCCTTCAGGAGGAGGAGCTGATTCAAGCCTCGGCGCAGCGCGGCGCGCAGTTGCGCAGCGCACTTGAATCAGCACTGAAAGACGAACCGTGGGTCGGCGAGATCCGTGGACGTGGACTCATGATCGGGATTGAGCTGGTGGCGGATCGCGCAAGCAAGCTGCCGCACCCGCGCACCGCGCGCGTCACCGAGCACATCCTCGCAGCCGCAAAGAGCACTGCAGACAATGGACTCTTGCTCTACAGCGCAACGGGGCAGGCGAACGGCACAGATGGCGATCAGCTCGTGATCGGCCCACCGTTCGTCATTGGTGATGAAGAGGTTGAGCGGATAGCAAGCGGCACCGCCGCCGCAATCCGCTCGGTGCGCGAAGAGCGCTAACGCGAGGAGTTAGCTCGCGATCTCTAGCGTGATCTCAACGTTTCCAGCGAGCGCGGATGAGATTGGGCATCCATCCTTTGCCCCCTCCGCGAGCTCCTTGAATGTTGCAGCGTCAAGCCCTGGGACTACGCCCTTCAGCATGAGGGCCGACTTGGTGACGCGCCATCCCGCCTCGACCTTTTCAAAGGTGACCGTTGCGGAAACATTCAACTTCTCCGCTGGCGTGTTGTTGCGTGCGAGGCCGCCGGAGAGCGCCATGGCGAAGCAGGCGGCGTGTGCAGCGGCGAGGAGCTCCTCTGGCGACGTGACGCCGTCATGCGTCTCTGAGCGGCGTGGCCAGCTCACTGGGAGTTGGCCGATTGCGCCACTCTCAACGTTGGTGATCGTGCCCGAACCCTCAAGGAGGGTGCCATTCCAGATAGCTGAAGCGGTTCGCGTTGTCATGTTGCTACTCCTTAATCATTTTTTGGCCCGCTGCGCGTTCGGCGGGTATCCGTAATACTAACTGGGTCCGCGCCGGATCCCCGAGCGCACGAAAGATAGCTGGAGGTCCCTGTGTTCTTCCTTACGAAACTTGCTGTTGCGAAGCGTAGCGTCACCATCCTGATCGCCCTGGCGGTCTTCGGTGGCGGCGTAGCAAGTTGGGGGAACCTGAAGCAGGAGCTGCTTCCAAACATCGATTTCCCGATTATCACAATCATCGCCCCATACCCTGGCGCCGGCACCGCCGACGTTGCTGAGCAGGTGGCGACGCCGATTGAGGCGGCGGTCGCTGCGGTCCCAGGCGTTGAGTCACTTCGTTCGGTCTCTACAACTGGCCTCGGCTTTGTCAGCGCGCAGTTCGCCTACGGCAGCGATGTCAAGGAGATCTTGCGACAGATCCAGGCTGGCATTGACGGCGCCGCGCTGCCATCTGGCGTCACGCCGGTCGTGCGTAATTACAACATCAACTCCGCGGCGGTGGTAATCGCCACCCTTTCGCCGAAGGAGGGGACCACGCTCTCCGATCTTGCAGCGCTCGCCCAGACGGAGCTGATGCCCGCGCTGCGTGGCGTGAGCGGCGTCTCATCTGCCGAACTCTCTGGCGGGAGTGAGAAGCAGGCCTACATCCAGCTCGATCCCGCAAAGCTCGCCGCGGCAGGCGTCAGCATGTCGCAGGTGCAAGGGATCATCCAGGCGAATAATCTCACCTACCCGGCGGGACAGCTCCCAGTTGGCGGCGCCCTCATCCCGGTCTCGGCCACCGGCCGATTCACCTCGATTGAGCAGTTGCAGGCACTTGTCGTTGGTGGAAGCGTTGACGCTACTGGTCAGCCCGTCCCCGTTCTACTAAGCCAGGTTGGAAGTGTCTCCATTGCGGAGGTTCGCACCACCGGCTGGTCGGAGACCAACGGGAAGCCTGGCCTCTCGCTGAGCGTCAGCAAGTCTGCTGAGGCGAACACGGTGACCACCTCGCAGGATGCAATTGCAGCGATCAACGCCTTTGTCACAGCGCACCCGCAGAAGGTTGAGCGATCAATCGTGACCGACTCCTCCATCTTCATCCTTGATTCGATTGAGTCGCTCCTTCAAGAGGGGGGACTCGGCGCAGGCTTCGCCGTGGTGGTGATCTTCCTCTTCTTGCTGAATTTGCGCTCAACGATTGTGGCGGCGGTGAGCATCCCGCTCAGCGTCCTTGCCGCGATCATCCTCATGTCAACGACTGGGATCACGATCAACATCATGACCTTGGGCGGCCTCGCCGTTGCGGTAGGCCGCGTGGTGGACGACTCCATCGTGGTGCTAGAGAACATTTATCGCCACCGCAGCCAGGGTGAGCCGATCGGCGAAGCGGTGCTGACTGGAACGCGTGAGGTTGCCTCGGCGATCACGAGCTCCACGATCACCACCATTGCCGTCTTCCTCCCGCTCGGCGTAGTTGGCGGGATCATCAGCCAGTTCTTCCTCCCGTTCGCCCTCACCGTGACGTACGCGCTACTCGCCTCGCTCATCGTGGCACTCACGGTGATCCCGGTGCTCGCCTACTTCCTGGTCAAGGTGAAAGGGGTCAACTCCAAGATTCCGTATGAGGTGAAGAGCGACCGCGAAGAGATCTCGATCTGGGGTCGCATCTACCTTCCGATCCTTGGCCTCGCCCTGCGCCGACGCGCCACCAAGTTGATGACGCTCGCCATCGCGTTCGCGATGTTCGCTGGAGCCACCTCGCTGGTCAGCCAGATTCCAACGCAGTTCTTGAATAGCGGGAGCGAGAAGGTGCTCACCGTCACGGTGAACCCGCCGCTCGGCACCTCAACAGAGCGCGTCCTTGAGCGCAGCCGTGAGGCGTATGCCCTCCTTGATGCGGATAGCGAAGTTGAGCTCGTGACGACGTCTATCCCAGGCGAGAACGCGACTGGGACGCAGACGCTGGTTGCGGCGACTACGGGTCGCGCACCGAACGCGGCGCGCATGACGCTCCGTCTCGCAAGCAGCACCGAACTTACCGCCGCAAAAGAGCGGCTTGCCGCCCTGCTTGAGCCGATCGGCGTGGACGGCTGGACCGTCACGATCGAGGAGGTTGGGTTCAGCGCCGGCTCTAACGCCATATCCGTGATCATCACTGGCGACCGCGCCGTTGATGTGGAGAACGCGTCAGATATCATCGTTGCGGCCCTCGCCAAGCGAGACGATCTCAGCAATGTGAAGAGCGACCTCGTCAAGGCTGGTCGCCAGATTGAAATCACCGTTGATCCTTCTCGGGCGGCTGGCGTCGGCCTCTCCGCCGCACAGATTGCGGGCGAGGTGCGCAACCTCCTCGTTGGCACGCAGCTAGGACAGGTGAGCGTGAGCGGCGAGAAGGTAGGTCTCTCCATGAAGATTGATAGCTCGCTGATGACAGACATTAACGCCCTACGCGCCTACCAGGTTGGCGGCGTGGTGAAGGTGCCACTCGCGGCGATTGCCACGGTAGAGGAGCTCTCCGTTCCATCAAGCATCACGCGCATTGACCAGTCGCTCGCCGCCAATGTGACGGGCGAGATCTCAGTTGCGGATACTGGTGCGGTCAACACCGCCGTGAAGACAACGGTGGAAGACCTTCAGAACACTGGGAAGCTTGCGAACGTCAGCATCCGACTCGCCGGCGTCACGGAGCAGCAGAACGAGTCGTTCAGTGGCCTCTTCACGGCGATGGCCGTTGCGATCCTGCTCGTCTATCTCACCATGGTGGTGGTCTTCAACTCACTCGTTGATCCGCTTGTGATCATGTTCAGCCTGCCACTCGCGGTGATCGGCGCCTTCCCGGCGCTGCTCCTGACGAATCGGCCGATTGGCATCTCGGCGCTGATCGGCTTCCTCATGTTGATCGGCATCGTGGTGACAAATGCGATCGTGCTCCTTGATCGCGTCGAGCAGTTGCGCCATGAGGGGGTGCCAACAACCGAGGCGCTCCTTCGCGCTGGCGGGACACGTGTCCGCCCAATCCTAATGACGGCGGTCGCCACGATCCTCGCCCTCCTGCCGCTCGCGGCGGGACCGAGCGAGGGTTCGATCATCGCCGCCGAGCTTGGGACGGTGGTGATTGGGGGACTTCTCTCCTCAACGCTCCTGACGCTGCTCGTGGTCCCAGTGGTCTACAGCCTGGTTGATGGGTTCAAGTCGGCGATCTCCCGCAAGGGTTCGGTCGCCGCCTAATCCTGATATCATCAGTCGGGATTCCACGGTGAGCGCAAAGGGGGCTGCATGACGGTCGTCAATCCGAATGTTCGAGACGAGCGGGAGCAGTACGCCTTTCACGACGACATTACCTACCTTCGCGAGACCAAGGCTGGCCTCACCGAGGCGACCGTCCGCGAGATCTCCGAAACGAAGGACGAGCCAGCCTGGATGCTGGAGTATCGCCTCCGCGCCTACAAGCACTTCGAGGCGCGCGCCATGCCGCATTGGGGTGGCGACCTCACCAAGCTCGATTTTTCCAAGATCGTCTACTACCGCAAGCCATCGGAGCGCGAAGAGAAGTCGTGGGACGACGTGCCGGATCAGATTAAGAAGACCTTCGAGCGACTCGGCATCCCAGAGGCGGAGCGAAAGTTTCTCGCAGGCGTAGGTGCGCAGTACGACTCCGAAGTGGTCTACCACTCCGTCCGCGAAGATCTGCAGAAGCTCGGCGTGGTCTTTATGGGCACCGATCAGGGAATGAAGGAGTACCCAGAGATCTTCAAGAAGTACTTCGGCACCGTGATTCCTGCAGAAGACAACAAGTTCGCCGCGCTCAACTCCGCAGTCTGGTCTGGTGGTTCATTTGTCTATGTGCCGAAGGGTGTTGATGTGCCACTTCCGCTGCAGGCCTACTTCCGCATCAACGGCCAGAACACCGGACAGTTTGAGCGCACGCTGATCGTTGTAGATGAAGGCGCCAGCCTTCATTACATTGAGGGCTGCACCGCGCCGAACTGGGCGACCGACTCACTCCACGTCGCTGTGGTTGAGGTCATCGCGCTTCCTGGCTCTAAGGTGCGCTACACCACGATCCAGAACTGGTCGAACGATGTCTACAACCTCGTCACCAAGCGCGCGCATGCGCACGCTGGTGCAACGGTTGAGTGGATTGACGCCAACACCGGCGCACAGCTCACCATGAAGTACCCGGGGATCTATCTGCTCGGCGAGAAGGCGCACGCGGAGATCGTCTCCGTTGCCGTCGCCTCTAAGGGTCAGCGCCAGGACACGGGCGCCAAGGCGATCCATCTCGCGCCAAACACCACGAGTCGCATCGTAGGGAAGTCGGTCTGTAAGGATGGCGGCGTTGCAACATATCGCGGCACCGTAAAGGTGGCCCCTGGCGCAACTGGCGTCACCACCAGCGTCCGCTGTGACGCGCTCATCCTTGATGAGGGGAGTCGCTCCGAGACGTATCCGTACATCGACATTCAAGAGGACGACACCTCGATGAGCCACGAGGCCACAGTGGGCCGCGTCTCTGACGACCAGATCTTCTATCTGATGAGTCGCGGGATGACAGAGAACGAAGCTACCAACCTGATCGTCCAGGGCTTCCTCGAAGTCTTTACCAAGGAGCTCCCAATGGAATACGCACTCGAATTCAATCGCCTGATCCGCTTGGAGATGGAGGGGGCGCTCGGGTGAGTGCCGCCACACCCGCCCGTCGCGGGGTTGGAGACCTGCCACTCAATTGGGTGAACGAAGAAGAGTTGAAGCGCCTCGACGCTGCGCTCGGCGGGTTAAGCCAACGTGCGGTCGCCCTTAAGGCATTCAGTTCCCTCCCAACCGAGGCCAACCTCCTCTTCACCGGCTACGTGGACCTGCGCGCCGCCGACCTTGAGGGCTCAACCCTTCTTGCGCCGCCAGTAGCGATCAGCGAGCTCCCTGCGAGCGAGCTCCCCGCCGGTGCCGCCGCACTGATCAGCATCTCCGCGCGTGGCGTTGGAATTCACCTTGGCGCCGAAGCGCGCGCCGCTGGCCTCACCGTTTCGCCGCTCTCTGGCGGCACGCCACTCGCTGGTGCTGATAGTGATCGCATGACGGCGCTGATTGGCGCCTGCTGGAACAGCGGAACGGAGATCAGCCTGTTGAGCGGCTCGATCACGGCACCCATCATCATCCGCATTGAGTCCCCAGCACAGGGCGAGGCACTTCTTGCGCGTATCGCCGTGAAGCTTGGCGAGAACGTAAGTGCAACGATTAGTGAAGAGGTGGCTGGCGGGAGTGCTGATAGCGGTAGCACCAGCGGCATCACAGCGCGCGCGCTTCTTGCCACAACCAGCGAAGTGATGCTCGGCAAGGGGGCGAAGCTCCGCCTCGCCTCAATCCAGGAGCTGCCAGAGGGCGTTGTCTATCTGCCAGTGCGCCGTCACGAATTCGGCGTGAGCGCGGAGCTGCAGATCGCCGCGGCGCAGATTGGCGCACGCTTGGTGCGCGGCCGCATTGATCATCAACTCACGGGGAACGGAGCAAAGGTTCGCCAGGTTGAGGTGGTCTTCGCTGGTGCTGATCAACTGCACGACCTCACCACTTACAGCCTTCACGCTGGCGAGAAGACGGTGGGCGACCTACTCGCCAAGGGGATCTTTGCAGGGAAGGCGCGCGGCTTCGTCAAGGGCGTCACCACCATTCCGCGATCTGGTCGCGGCACCAACTCATATCTCGGCGAGTTCGGCATGCTCCTCTCCAAAACGGCGCGCAGTGTGGCGATCCCATCACTCTGGATTGACCAA
>Ga0304730_1002139_pt1 | contig 14341 bp, 10 predicted proteins | sample M_130628_MF_Meta_FD_190474 | JGI IMG/M metagenome (GOLD analysis project Ga0304730, IMG submission 190474) | Freshwater microbial communities from Lake Montjoie, Canada to study carbon cycling - M_130628_MF_MetaG (v2) (version 2) | ecosystem: Environmental > Aquatic > Freshwater > Lake | place...
CGCGTTTCAGAAAACACCAGCGGACAAGCTGTTTTCGCAAATCGGCCACACTTTTTTGGAGGAGTGTGATCGTAAACAGTTGCGGCTATTCGACTTCTAACCGGACAGTACTGGTTGGCAACCTGTGCATGACTAAACGCGGGCATGATTGGGCACAGGTTGACAACCTGTGCTACGAGGAAGCAGGACTGAGCGAGGGGCTGCCCGTGCCCGGGAGCCGGCGTTGCTGACGAGTGCAGCCATGATGGCGGAGCGAAGTCAGCATCGAGAGAGCGAAGGGCAGGATGCCCGCAGCGAACGTCCGGCGACGGGCATGGGCAGCCCCGAGCGGTGCCACCCAAACACAGGTTGGCAACCTGTGCTACGAGTTCCGCTACCGGTTCGTCATGTCGCACGACACGCCGCCAGCGGCCGGCACGTAGCAGGCGCGGGCGTAGTCCATCACCATGCGGTGCGAACTGAACCGCCATGCCAGCGAACTGATCGAGTTCATCATCATCTTGATCCAGGTCCGTGGCAGGCCGTCGGAGTCGCGTTCGTAGAACAGCGGCACCACTTCCTGCTCGAGCACCTTGAAGAGCGCCTCACCGTCGCGGCGGTCGGTGATCTCGTCGTTGTGGTGGGTCTCGCCGCGGCCGATGGCGAAACCGTTGCGGCCGTCGAAGGCCTCCGCCCACCAGCCGTCGAGGATCGAGCAGTTGAGGCCGCCGTTGAGCACCACCTTCTGGCCGCTCGTACCCGAGGCTTCCAGCGGCCGCCGGGGGTTGTTCATCCAGACGTCAACGCCCTGGATGAGGTGGCGGCAGACGTTGATGTCGTAGTCTTCGACGAAGACCACGCGGCCGGCAAACCGGGGATCGTTTCGCAGGTTGGCGATCTTGCGGATCAGGGCCTTGCCCGGCTCATCGGCCGGATGCGCCTTGCCAGCGTAGATGATCTGAATCGGCCGGTCAGGATTGGCGATCAGGGCGTGGAGCCGGTCAAGATCCTGGAGCACGAGATCGGCCCGCTTGTAGGTCGCGAACCGCCGCGCGAACCCGATCGTGAGGATGTTTGGATCCAGCACCGTCTGTGCCATCTCGACCGCCTCGTCGCACTCACCACGGCGGCGGCACTGCCGAGAGAGTCGACGGCGCACGAACTGAAGCAGGAGGTTCTTGAGGGCGTAGTGCGTCTCCCAGAGCTCGCCGGGGTCGCACTCGTAGATCTTCTGCCAGACGTCAGGCTCGCCCATGCGGCGGAACCAGTTGTGCGGGAAGATGCGGTCGTAGAGTTGGAGCATCTGCCAGGAGAGCCACGAGGGCACGTGGACGCCGTTGGTGATGTGCCCAATCGGCACCTCCTCCTCGATCCGCCATGGCCAGAGGTTCGACCACATCTTACGGCTGACATGACCGTGGAGCGCGCTGACCGCGTTGGCCCGCCGCGACATCTTCAAGCCAAGCACCGTCATGCAGAACAGTTCGCCGGGATTGTGGGGCTCGACGCGGCCCAAACCCATGAGCTGGTCGTGGGAGATGCCGAGGGCATCGCGGGTCGGCCCGAGGTGCTCCTCGATGAGGTGGTTGTCGAAGCGGTCGTGGCCGGCCGGCACGGGCGTGTGCGTCGTGAACACGGTCTGCCGGGCCACCTTGCGGACGGCGTCGTCAAACGGATAGCCGTCGCGCTCCATACGGCCGCGAACGGCCTCCAGCGTGGCGAACACCGAGTGGCCTTCGTTGAGGTGGTAGACGCCCGGCACGATTCCCATCGCCCGGATCGCCTTCACGCCGCCGATGCCCAGGAGGATCTCCTGCCGGATCCGCGTCCGCGTGTCGCCACCGTAGAGGCGGCTGGTGAGTTCGCGATCCTCGGGCGAGTTGCCTTCGACGTCGGAGTCGAGCAGGAAGAGGCTCACGCGGCCGACCGCCATCTTCCACACCTTGGCGAACAGCGGGCCGCTTCGCGTGTCGATCTGCACCTGCACGTGCTTGCCATCGGTGTCGAGTGCCGGCTCGATCGGCAGGGCCTCGACCCGCGACTGGAGATACTCCTCGTGCTGGTAGCCGTCGATGTCGAGCTGCTGGCGAAAGTAGCCCTGGTCGTAAAACAGGCCCACCGCGATGAGCGGGATGCCGAGGCCGCTGGCGCTCTTGATGTGGTCGCCGGCGAGCACGCCGAGACCTCCCGAGTAGATCGGCACAGACTCGTGGATCCCGAACTCGGCTGAGAAGTAGACGACCGGCTTCGATCCAAGTACGCCCGCGTTTACGTTGCTCCAGGTCGACTGCTGTCCGAGATACTCCTTCATCCGACGGTACGCCTGGTTGATCCGGCTGTAGAGCACGAGCTCTGCCGCCCGGGCTTCGAGCCGCTCTGGCGTGAACTCCGCGAGCAGCGCGATCGGATTGTGGTCGAGCTGCCGCCAGCGAATCGGGTCGAGTTCGCGAAAGAGGTTCGTCACCTCCGGGTGCCAACTCCACCAGAGGTTGCGGGCTAGCGCCATGCACTTGTCGTAGAGATTCTGCGGCGAGAGTTCGTCCAGCCGCGGCGGCGCGGGAACGATGGCGGATCCGTTCGTGGACGTCGCGGCAACGCTGCCGCGGGCTGAGTGGTCTTCAGCCTGGCTCATGGGTGTGGCTCCAGGTGGGGAGGGAGAGGTGGGACACCGTGCCAGAAGGTGGGCGAGAGTATACCTACACGCGGAGGCCACGCGACCGACCGACGCCGCAGCGAGTCAGCCCATGAATACGACCCGGTTTCCAGCGGTTCCCGATATCGACGGGCTCGCAGGATCGCTCGCGGACCTGGCCGTGCGGACATCGGCCGAGGGTCCCTGGCGGAGCGGTGCCTTCGCTGCCCTTGCCCGCAGCGGCCTCCTCGCAGCCTTTATCCCCGGAGAGCAAGGCGGCACGGCCGCCGGGGAACCCGGCCTCATGCCGGCGCTGGTGGCGATCGCCGAGCGGTGCCTGACGACCTCGCTCGCCCTCACGCAATGGGCGGCCGCCGTGCGGATCATCGCGGGCGGCCCCGCTGATGTGAAGCAGGAACTCCTGCCGCCCCTTGCCCGCGGCGACGTGTTCACGACGGTCGGCATCTCGCAACTCACCACGAGCCGGCGGCACCTCGGCCGCCCGGCGCTCGCTGCCACTCGCGAGGGCGACGCATGGCGGCTCGACGGCATCTGTCCATGGGTCACGGGTGCCGACTCGACGCACACCATCGTCACCGGTGCGGCGACCGACGACGGCGGCCAAATGTTCTTCGTCGTGCCGACCGATACCCCGGGTCTCTCGATTGATCCGCCGCTGCAGATGCTCGGCCTCACGGGAAGCCGAACCTCGGCGGTTCACTTCGCGGGCGTGCGACCGATGCACGCCCTGCCGCCGCCGGCAACCGGGGGTGTGCGGACCGGTGGGCTCTCGACCACGGCGCTCGCCGTGGGGGCTGCACGGGCGAGCGCCACCGTGATCGCCATGGAGGCCGCGACCCGGCCGGGGCTCGCCGGCGTCGCCGCCGAATTCACGGCTGAGATCGACGCGGTCGAGTCACGTCTCATGAACGGGGCGGCGTCTGGTGTCGAACCTGCTGACCGCGACCGTCTTCGTGCCGACGCCAACGGCCTCGTGGTCCGCGCCGCCCAGGCCGCGCTCACGGCGTCGAAGGGGGCGGGCTACGTGACAGGCCATCCGGTCGAGAGGCTTGTCCGCGAGTCGCTCTTCTTTCTTGTCTGGAGCTGCCCCCAGGCCGTCACCGACGCGTTTCTCTGCGATCTCACGGCCGGGTAGCGGCCGAAAACTGGCCTTGCGTCGGATGGCGGCTGCGGACGATCCTGCCGGGTCACACGGGCCAAGGATTCGGCCATGCACGCCCCACGCTCGATCGTCATCGTCAAACTCTCCGCCATCGGCGATGTGCTCCACGGAGTTCCCGTGGCCGTGGCGGCGAAGCGGGCCTTCCCCGACTGCCGGATCGGCTGGGTGGTGGAGGGTCGTGCCGCCGACGTGCTCGCCGGCCACCCGGCAATCGACCATCTGTTCCGGATGCCTCGGGGCTGGCTGAAATCGACGTCGCAGGTGCTCTCGCTGAAGCGGCAACTCAGAGCATTTGCCGCCGACGTGGCGGTCGATCTGCAGGGGCTCCTCAAGAGCGGTGTGGCCACGTGGCTTTCCGGCGCCCCGGTCCGCATCGGCCATGCCCGGCCGTCGTCTCGCGAGCATGCCTGGCTCGCCTACACGCACCCGGTGGCTACCACGCTCGCGCACGTCGTTGAGCGCAACTGCGACCTCCTCTCGCCGCTTGGGATCGTCGCCACGATGCCCGACTTCGAAATGCCCCATTGGCCGGTAAGCCGGCTGCGAATGCAGCAATGGCTCCAGTCGCAACGGCTCGGCGCGGCTCCAGCCATCATCAACCCCGGCGCGGGCTGGCAATCGAAGGTCTGGCCCGCAGAACGCTTTGCCGCCGTGGCTCGTGGGCTGCATCGCCGCGACCGCATTCCGTCGGTGGTTGTCTGGGCCGGCGATGTGGAGAAGGCCGCTGCCATGCAGATCGTCGAGGCGTCGCCCGGCGCCGCAATCCTGGCCCCGGCGACCACGCTCCAGGACCTCGGCGAACTCGCCCGCCTCGCCCGGGTGTTCGTCTCCGGAGACACCGGTCCGCTCCACCTGGCCGCGGCCGTGGGCACGCCGTGCGTCGGCCTCTTCGGCCCCGTGCCTGGCTCGCGCAACGGCCCCTACGGACCGCAGCACGCCTGTGTCGAACCGGCGGCGCCGCTGCGGCCGGTATGGGAAGACCGCAAGACCGACATGCTGTCGATGCACGGCATTGAGGTCGACGCGGTGCTCGCCGCCACGAAGAACCTCCTGGCCCGCTCACAGGCCGCCTGACCGGTCGGCGGCGGCTCTCTATACTGCGGAGGTTCCCTGGAGCCGCCGCATGCCCCGCCCACGCCGTAACCTCTTCTATCCGGTGCTGGGCATCGTGGGCTTCGCGTTCACGATCACGGCGGCGAGTTTCTGCGTGTCGGTGCTCCGCGGAGTCCGCCCCGAGACCGCTGGCCACGAGCCGCACCCGCTCCAGCAGTTCATGGACCGCCATGGCACATCGCTGCTCGTGGGCGAACTCGTGGTGCTCGCCATCGCCACGGTTGGAGCGGTTGGCCTCGACCATGTGGAAGGGGAGCGGATCCGCGCCGCCCGCGACGCCGAGCGGAGGGCCGCGGCCTCCGTGAATGAACCCGAGGCGACCCGATCGTGACCGTGTCGGCTGCGTCGAGGATCGCGAAACTCCGCGAGGAGATCCGGCAGCACGACCGGAAGTACTACGTCGAGGCGGCGGCGGCGATCAGCGACCGCGAGTACGACCGGCTCGTCGACGAACTCCGCGAGCTCGAGGCAAGGCACCCCGATCTCGTCACGCCCGACAGCCCCACGCAGCGGGTGGGCGACGAACCGGTGCCACAGCTCCAGTCGGTTCGGCACCGCGTGGCGATGATGTCGATCGACAACACGTATGGCACCGACGATCTGGCGGTCTGGGGGAAGCGGGTCGAAAAGTTGCTCGCGGACGCCGGCCACAACGACCCGATCGAATGGGTGCTGGAGCTCAAGATCGACGGCGTGGCGATGTCACTGCGGTACGAAAACGGCGCGCTGAAGCAGGCCGCCACGCGGGGCAACGGCGTCATGGGCGACGACGTCACTCATAACGTCCGTACGATCCACGGTGTGCCCCTGGTGCTCGGCCTGGCGAAACCACCGAAGGCGATCGAGGTCCGCGGCGAGGTCTACATGACCAACTCCGACCTCGTGGCGCTCAACGAAACGCAGGCGAGGGAAGGCCTGCCGCCGTTCGCCAACACCCGAAACGTGGCTGCTGGCAGCATTCGCCTCCTCGACCCGCGGGAATGCGCGGCGCGGCCGCTGCGGTTTTTCTGCCACGGCGTGGGCGATTCGACCGGCCTCGGGGCCGGATCGCAGACCGAACTCCTGGCCTGGGCGACCCGGGCCGGCATGCCAGTCGCCCCTGGCACGCAGGTCTTCGGTTCGCTCGACGCGCTCGTGGAGCGGGGCACGGAACTGATCGAGGAACTGCACGACCTCGACTTCGAAGTCGATGGCTTCGTGGTGAAGGTCAACCGGTTTGACCAGCAACGGATCCTCGGGGTGACGGCCAAAAGTCCGCGGTGGGCGATCGCCTGGAAGTTCGAGAAGTTCGAGGCCACGACCAGGCTCGCCGGGATCCGCGTGCAGGTGGGCCGCGGCGGCACGATCACGCCGGTGGCCGACCTCGAGCCGGTGGAACTCGCGGGCACGATCGTCCGACGGGCGAGCCTGCACAACGCGGACGAGATCGCTCGCAAGGACATCCGCATCGGCGATGTGCTGGTGGTGGAGAAGGCGGGCAAGGTGATCCCGCATGTGGTCCGCGTGGAAAAACATCTCCGTGAGGGCCATTCGCCTCCGTGGGCGTTTCCGACCGAGTGCCCCGAATGCGGCACCGCGGTCGTCAAGGATGAAGAGGGCATCTACATCCGCTGCCCTAACGTCGACTGCCCAGCCCGCTGTCGCGAGCGGCTGCGGTTCTTCGCGTCACGGGGCGCGATGGACATCGAGGGGCTCGGCGACAAGCTCGTGGAGCAGCTTGTCTCGACCGGCCTCGTGAAGGACTACGCCGACCTCTACGCCCTCACTCCCGAACAGCTCGAATCGCTGGAGCGGATGGGGAAGAAGTCGGCGACCGCCCTCGTGGAGCAGATCGCCACCAGCAAGTCCCGCGGCCTCGTTCGCGTGCTCAACGCACTCGGCATCCGGCACGTCGGGCCCCGCGTGGCCACGCTCCTCTGCGAGCGGTTTCCGGCGATCGAGAAGCTGCAGGCCGCCTCGACCGAGGATCTGGCCAACGTGCCTGAGATCGGCGAGATCATCGCGCGGAGCGTGCACGCGTGGTTGCAGAGCGACTACGGCCGCCAGACGATCGCCGGCCTCAGTGCCGCGGGCGTACAACTCGACGTGCCCACCGCCGACCGCGTGGCGGGGGGGCCGCTCGTGGGCAAGACGCTCGTCGTCACCGGCACACTCACCGGCTTCTCGCGGCAGGAGGCGGAGGAGGCGATCCGCAAGGCGGGCGGCCGAGCGTCGTCGAGTGTGTCGAAGAAGACCGACTATCTCGTTGCGGGGGAGGAGGCGGGCAGCAAACTCGCCACCGCGACGAAGCTCGGCGTGCCCGTGCTCGACGAGGCCGGGTTTCGGAGTCTTCTCGCCGGCGAGCCGTAGGCGGTCACCACGCGCCTGCCACGTCGCCTCATACCGGATGAGCCAAAGCCGGCTGCGGGACGGGTACGCGACGGGCAACTATCGTCGTAGCACAGGTTGGCAACCTGTGCAAAGTTTAGAGCAGGTTAACAACCTGCTCTACGTTCCATCGCACATGCCACCCGTCGCGCAGCAGGTTAACAACCTGCTCTACGGTCCGTCGCACATGCCACCCGTAGCACAGGTTGGCAACCTGTGCCCGTGCCCACCACAGGTTGAAAACCAGCGCTACGTGAGGTCGGCGAGCGGCACGGCGAAGATCGCCATCGCCAGCCCCCAGAGCGGCTCCCCTGCGAGCAGGCCGATCACGGGCCAGGCCACGAGGGCGATCCTGGCGACCGTCCGCCGCGTGACCACAAACCAGATGCCCACCGCAAACAGGATCTCAAACGCCACGATCGCGTGGGTGACGAGATTCATCAGATACTCCGAGCCCTGATAGCCGCCGCGGAGATCGATCGCCCCAGCCCGGGAGGCCAGCCACCACGCCGCCGTGCCATTCCACCAAGCGTCGCCCTTGAGCTGCGCGAGCAGGGCCGCCAGCGTGATCGCGGAGGCGTGCACCTGGAGTAGCCCCAGGGGGATGCCGGCCCATGCTGACGTGGCCGGCGGCACGCGACCACCCCGCGCCGCACGCGTTCGATCGAGCGACAGGTCGCCGCCGCACGGGCCCGCGGCGAGGCACCAGAGCAGCACGGCGAGGCAGTCGTCTGCCGGGCCTGCGAGCATCGGGCCGCGGTGCAACAGCGACGCCCAGAGCACGGCGGCGGCCACCGCGGCGAGTCGGGAACCGAAGCCCACGAGGAGGCAGGTAAAGGCGAGCAGCGTGGCGGCGAACAGCGCCATGACCGACGCCGACGTCGTTGCGGCATCGTAGAGCGACGCGCCCCACGGTGGCCGCCATGCGACAGCCACATCGTCGGGGATCATCCCAGCGGGCCCGAACCACGCCTGCAGGTCGTCGGCATACGACCACGCGAGGAGAAGGCCGAGGACGCCGGTGAGGATGCGGACGACGGCAAGCGGCCTGAGCGGCGCCGGCGCAAACCAGAACCGCATCCAGGTCTCGCCGATGGTTGTCGGCCGCACCGAGTTGGAGTCGGCTCTGTTCATGGCGAATCTCATGGCGAATCCTCCGCCGCGGCACGCGGCTGCGGACGCACGAGCGGCGCGACCTCGCCCCGCGGCTCCTGCCTGATGAGTTGGACATCGTCGGCCACGCGGCGAACCCGCGCCGCATACACCTGCTCCGCGGCAGCGTCGGCCGCGGCGGTCCGCTCCGGCTGTGTCAGGCGGAAGACGCGGAGATCGACGTCGGTGGTTCCCAGGCTGGTGAACCCGCCGCGGCCGACGCCTGCCGCCACCGTGCTGCCGTCGCCGTCGAGGCCACCGACGGCGATCGTTCGGGCCAGCCGCCGCCAGCGTGCCGCCCGCTCCCCCGCGATCGGGCCGGGTAGGTGAAGTGGTTCGCCTTCGCTCCCGTGCGAAACGAGTTCGATCTCGTGGTCGGCGTCCTCGTCGAGCCCATATGTGAACCGATGGTCGTAGCCGAGGTCGAGCCACGCCGGCGTCAGGAGCGGCGCGAAGATCCGCGACTTCAACGTCCCGAGCAGTGCCGACGGCCCGCTCAGGGAGTTGGTGGCAATGGCGAGCACGAGCCCGATGAGATAGGCCGCGAGCGCCACGGTCGCGCCAGCGCGCACTGGCTCCGACGGCTGGTCCGTTCGGTCCCGGGCCTCGTCGGTTCGTGCGTCGTGCGACATGCGGCCGAGTGTGATCGGCCGCCGAGCCCCTCGCCAGTGCCACGGGAATCCCACGGCAGCCCGGACGGTTTCACGGGTCGGCAGCCGTTCGCGTTGACATGCCTCCCGGCAGCCGATACCGTTTTCTGTAGCAAGTTGACGCCTCGGCACGCAGGCTCCCTTCGATCGCCCCATTCAGGTCGGTGCACACACCGGCCTCCCACGACGGGGGATTAGCTCAATTGGGAGAGCGTCTGGCTGGCAGCCAGAAGGTCAGGGGTTCGAATCCCCTATCCTCCACTTCGATCGAAACGATGTCTGTGGCCGAGGCGATCCGGAACGAGCTGGCGTGGCTCGATGGCCGGTTCTTATCCAGGGGTGACCTCTCGCTCCCCGTCGGTGATGCCGGGTTTGTGCTCGGTGCCACCGTCACCGAGCAGCTGCGGACGTTCCGGGGCGAGTTGTTCCTGCCCGACGATCACGGCCGCCGCCTCGACGAATCGTTGGCGGTGGTCGGGATAGACCTCGCCTGGCCGATCGCCGACCTGCTCGCGGCGGCCGCCGACATCGCCACACACAACCACCGGCAGCGGGCGGCCACCGACGACCTCGGACTCGTGATCTTTGCCACCCCGGGCGACCTCGCCGCGCAGCACGAAGGCCGGAGTGGCCCGCCGCGGGTCGCGATCCACACGTTCCCGCTCGCCTTTGGCCTGTGGGCCGACGCCTTCGATCGCGGTGTCGCGGTCCGCACGGTGTCGGTGACCCAGGTGCCCGAGTCCTGCTGGCCGCTCACGGCGAAGGTCCGGAGCCGGCTTCACTACCACCTCGCCGATCGCGAGGCGCATGCCGTGGAGCCGGGGGCCCGCGCGATCCTTGCACACGCCGACGGCAGGATCAGCGAGACTTCCACCGCCAACGTGGCGATCGTCAAGGATGGGACCGTGACGACGCCTCCTGTGAGCGACGCGCTCGGCGGCGTGAGCCTCGCCTGCGCGATGCGGCTTGCGACCTCACTCGGGATCGGATGGTGCGAACGATCGCTCACCGCCGCCGATCTGGCGACCGCCGACGAAATCCTGCTCACGAGCACACCTTCCTGCATCCTGCCCGCGACGAGGTTCAACGGCCAGCGTGTCGGCACCGGCCGCCCCGGGCCGGTGTTTCATGCGATCCTCGATGCCTGGAGCGGTCTCGTGGGGCTCGAGATCGCCGAGCAGTCCCACCGTCACCGACATCGACCCACCTCATAACGATGTGCCGCGGCCTTGCCCACGGCATCACCCATCTGGCGATCCTCCCCGTCGCGGCCTATCTTTTCATGACACCGGGTCACGAACATCTCAGCGGTGTTCTCATCCACCGGCCATCCATGGAACCAACGGCATCATGCCCAAGGCGGTCGGTCTCCTGCTCTGCCTGACAGCCGCGGCGATCGCCGTACCGGTCATCCCCTGGCTGCTCTGGGGCACGCGGCTCGATCACGCCGTCGCCGCGTGGCTCGATCCACCTCCGCCACCGGCGGTGCTCGCAGCCGCGGAGATCGGCGTGTTGGCCGCCGACATTCTTCTCCCCGTCCCCTCGAGCCTCGTCGCCACGCTCGGCGGGGCGAGCCTCGGCCTGGCCGCCGGCACCGCCTGCGGCTGGGCCGGCCTGACGATCGGCTCATTCGCGGGCTGGTTGCTCGGTCGGGCGGCTGGCCGGCGGAGCGTTGCGGCACTCGGCAAACGCGAACAGGCGATTCTCGAGGCGCGGCGTCAGACTCTTGGCCCGTTGCTGGTGGTGGTCTCGCGGCCCCTGCCGATCCTCGCCGAAGCGGTGGCCCTGATGGCGGGAGCGGCGGGGATGACGCTTCCGACGTTCCTCGCCGCTGCGGCACCCGCCAACCTGGCGATCGCCTTCGCCTGGAGCCTTGCCGGCGCACTCGGGAGAGATGCCGACTCGCTGCAGTGGGTGGCGGTCGCCGCCCTGGCGGTACCGGCGGCGGTCGCGGCGGTGGTTGCGGTGCGGCGGCACGACGTGGGCGAGATTCCCGCCGGCTGACGGGCTACACTGCCGCCCCAGACCCGATCGCTACGACGGAGCCCCTGATGGACGCCCCCGGCTCGATCCTCGACATCTTCCTCAAGCTCGACGAGGTGCTCCACGGCGTTCTCGAGGCCTGGGGACCGTGGACCTACGTTCTCCTGTTCGCAATCATCCTCTGCGAAACTGGTCTCGTCGTCACGCCCTTCCTGCCCGGCGATTCGCTCTTGTTCGCCGCCGGGGCAATGGCAGCCATCAAGCCCGAGCATCTGAGCATCACCCTGCTCCTCGGGCTACTCTCCGTGGCCGCCATCCTCGGTGACACCCTCAACTACTCGATCGGCCGCTGGCTGGGCCCGAAGGCCTTCACGATCGACAAGTGGTTTCTCAAGCACGAGCACCTCGAGCGGACGCAGGCTTTCTACGAGAAGCACGGCGGCAAGACGATCGTGCTCGCCCGATTCGTGCCGATCGTCCGCACCTTTGCCCCGTTCGTGGCGGGCGTGGGGAAGATGAACTACTCGACATTCCTCTTCTACAACGTCGTCGGCGGCATCGCCTGGGTGCTGATCTGCACGCTCGCCGGCTACTTCTTCGGCAACATGCCGGTGGTGAAGGAGAACTTCGAACTCGTTGTGGTGGGCATCGTGGTCGTGTCGGTGCTGCCGCTCGCCTGGGAAATGTGGTCGGCCCGCCGCACGTAGCACAGGTTTCCCCGTAGCACAGGTTTTCAACCTGTGTCCCCCGTAGCACAGGTTTTCAACCTGTGCCGAACCGCAGGCTGCCAATCTGCGGCTACGTCGCCACCGCGTCGTCGAACACCGCGTTGAACTCAGCGCGGACGCGGCTGGTCGTCTCTTCCACGTCGGCCACGAGGGCAGGGGTGTCAACGTAGCCGAGCAGGTGGGCGAGCTTTCGCCGCTCATCGCCCGACTCGGGGAAGTCGTGGCGGGCGGCCGCGTCGAGCAGGCGGAGTCGGCCCTCGATCGCGCGCAGCGTGCGGTACGCGCGTTCCAGAAACGCAAACCGCTCTTCTCCGAGCAGGCCCGCCTCGCGCAGCGCCGTGAGCGACGGCAGCGTGCCGCTGATCCGGAGCCGCGGCTCGCGGCCGCCGTGCACGAGTTGCAGCATCTGGGCGACGAACTCGATGTCGACCACGCCCCCGGGGCCGCGTTTGAGGTTTGCCGGCCGGGCACCCTCCTCCATGCGAAACCGCATGCGGCGGATCGCCTCGATCTCGTCGGGCCGCCACGTGCGGCCGTAGGTCGCGGCATCGATGATGCGACGAACCTCGGCGGCAGCCGAGCCGCTGCCCACGACGGGCCGTGCCTTCACGAGCGCCTGCCGCTCCCACACGGCCGCCGGGCCCTCGCCGGCGAAGTAGCGGGCGAACTCGGCCAGCGAGATCGCCGCCGGGCCGCTTCTGCCGCTCGGCCGCAGCCGCGAGTCCATCTCATAGAGCCGTCCCTGTGGTCCGAAGGCGTTGAACACCCGCATCGTTCGCTGGGCAAGCTCGCCAAAGAAATGCGAGTTGCTCGTGCCCTCGGCTGGCCTGCGACCGCGGCGAGCCGGCACCGTCGTGCCGTCGTGGTCATAGAGAAAGACGATGTCAACATCGCTGGCGTAGTTCATCTCACGGCCGCCGAACTTGCCCATGGCGAGCACGACCGGCTCGGCGGGCTCGCCATCGGCCGCCTGGGGCCGCCCGAGCCGCTCCGCCAGCGTCTCCATCTCGATTGCCACGACCTGCTTCACGAGCGCCTCGGCGATGCCGGTGAGCGCGGCCGTCGTGGCCTCGGCATCCTGCCGCCCTAGCATGTCGCGAACGCCCACCCGGAGTTGTTGCGACGACTTGAACGCCTGCAGGATCGGCTCGACGTGGATCGCCCCGCGACAGAGTTCACCGAGGCTCGCCTCGAGCGCCTCGGCCGTCGGCAGTCGCTCGATGAGCAGGCTGTCGAGCAGTTCGTCGATCATGCCCGGGTTTGTGGTCAGGAGGTTCGCCAGGAACGGGCTCGATGAGCAGAGGCGGACGGTGAGGTCGAGCGAGGGGGGATTGAAGCTAAAGAGTTCCCAGAGCACGCCCTTGCCGCCGAGCGAGTCGGCGACCGCCGCCAGGGTGACGAGCGTGGCATCGGGATCGGGTGTGCGGGCGATCGCGGCCAGGAGCCGCGGGGCGGTCGCCGCCAGAAAATGGCGGCAGCGCCGCGTCGAAAGGAACCGCACCTTCTCTTCGCCCAGCGAGACGAGCGCCCGATGAGCGGCGGCGACGTCGCGAAAGCCGTGCCGGGAGAGAAGGTCGCGAACCGTCTCCTTGTCCGGCTCAGGATCAAGGACGAGATCAACCTCCGGCTCCGGCGCGGCGTCGTCGGGAAAGGCGTCGTGCAAGAGGTGGTTGAGGATGCGGCGATTGAGGGCGGTCGCCTCGGCGAGTTCCCGCTGCAGCCGGTCGCGACCCGCCGCGTCGCCTCCGTAGCCGAGCCGGCTGGCCAGCCGGGTCAGTTCGTCGTCGGACGTGGGCAGCGTGTGCGTCTGCCGATCGAAGAGGATCTGGAGCCGGTGTTCGACGGTCCGCAGCAGCGTGTAGGTCCGCTCGAGGATCTCCCGCTCTTGGTCGGTGAGGGCGTCGGCCTCGGCCAGGCGACGGATTGCCTCGAGCGTGGTGCCGGTGCGGACCCGCGGCGTGTCGCCACCGCTGAGGAGCTGCAGAAACTGGATCGTGAACTCGACATCGCGGATGCCGCCCCGGCCGCTCTTCACGTCGGTCGCGTCGCCCCCTTCGCGGATCGCCCGCTGCTCGATCCGCCGCTTGAGCGCCTTGATGCCGCTGATGTCGGCCCGGGTCAGCCACCGACGCCAGATCCAGGGCTCGACTGCCGCGAGCAACCGGCGGCCGAGGTCGAGGTCACCGCCGACGCACCGGGCCTTCACCCATGCCTGCCGCTCCCAGGTGCGGCCCGCTTGGTCGAAGTAGTGCAGCATCGGTTCCAAGGCCATCGAGGCCGGCCCGGTGCTGCCGTGGGGGCGAAGCCGGAGATCGACGCGGTAGGCGGCGCCGTGCTCGGTGGGATCGGCGATGAGCCGCACGGCGTCCTGCACGACGCGGTCGAAGAACTCCTGGTTCATGCACGGACGCGGTCCCTCGACCCGTCCGTCGGCGGAGTGCACGAAGACGAGATCGACGTCGCTCGAGTAGTTCAGCTCCCCCCCGCCGAGCTTGCCCAGCGCCATCGCGGCGATCGTGGCCGGACGGCCGTCCGGCCCGCGGGGCACGCCCCG
>Ga0304730_1002141_pt1 | contig 14335 bp, 15 predicted proteins | sample M_130628_MF_Meta_FD_190474 | JGI IMG/M metagenome (GOLD analysis project Ga0304730, IMG submission 190474) | Freshwater microbial communities from Lake Montjoie, Canada to study carbon cycling - M_130628_MF_MetaG (v2) (version 2) | ecosystem: Environmental > Aquatic > Freshwater > Lake | place...
GTTAAAAATAGATCAAGAAAGTGGTTTGCTTAATGAAACACATCCGGATGTAGATATATTTCCATGGTTATCATAAATTTTCATTTATTAAAAAAATAGTTCCATATAATTTAGCCACGATATGAAATACGGCGTTCCTTATAAAATTAGTTTATTTTTATTTAAGTATATAAAAATAAACTAACATAGATTGTATATTATATTATGCCAATTGTTTGTTTCATGTATAGAATCAATAATGATCCTAAAACATATTTCGGAAAATATGTAGCAGACTATATATCTGATGACCATGAAGGATTAGATCAAGAAGTAATAGGAATATTGGAGATTAGTTATAATATGCCAAACCAATACTATAAAGTTGGAATATTATCATGTTCAACAAATGACGATTATCTTAATTATTCGTCATCATCTGAATATACATTTTTTGATTTTTATTATGTTAAAGACGATAATATGCATAAAACTCAAAAAATATTGTATATTAATGGAATTAAACTAAAGGAGGAACACTAATAAATTTATAAAAAATAGTAACAATATAATGGATAACGACATTATTCATACCATTATTTTATTTATTATTTTCATTTAATGGTATCATAATGCTCATTCCATATCGTGGACCATTATATAACTTCATTTATAAAAAATAGTAACAATATAATAATTTACGATATGATTTTAGAGCAATATTTCATTAAATATTTCATATAATGGTCTCTTAATGCTCCTTTTAAAATTGATATTTTAATTTATTATTTACAATATACTAAAACAGTATATTATAAAAAAATTGAAACATTAATATATAATAATATATTCTATATAATAATTATAATACATAATAATGATTGAAGACTATGATTACACTCCAGTTAAATATGACTGGCATAAAAATAAACATACTTTAAGATATTCTCCGACTTCTCATTATGCTTCTAAAAATCATAAATTAGAATGTAATAGAATTATTAAGAAAAATGAAATTCCAGTTACAGAAATAGATAGATATTTTGATGAATATTTTATTAATTCTACAAATAATCACGGAACAGAATTAAATAAAAAATATCTTTGGGAAAACATCGAAAATGAGTTAGAGAAATCGGCTATCAATACGATTAAGAAATGGGATCCGTACAATGGCGTTGTTTGTAAAATTTATAATGTTCCTGTTAAAAATTATGTTATTAAAGACGCTGTTATACATATGGAAATGTCTTGGTTGAGATGGAATAATAATTATTATGATCCAAACTATTTATATACATTTGAAGGTAGCCAAGATGATACCACTGGTGTATTAAAAAAATATTGTCCGTTAAAATGGACAGAACCACAAATAGATAATATGGAATCAATTGTAAAAAAAATAATTGTTTAAAAAAAAAAAAAAAAGAAATTAAAACAAACAAATGAAACATATTATACAATTGACCTTAAAGATAATATGCATATTCAATCTATTGTATCGTTTGGTAAATATCCAAACAAAAGACCTTTTCCAAAAAGAAAAGGTCAACGAGATTATTATTACGATATATCAAAGCCATATGTTAATGTTGTTGACGATACTAATAATGATTCATTTGTTACAAATTTTTCAGTTGCATATAAAGATTGTCAAACTCATAAATGGATTAATTATGAAGAATTAGAAGGAAATACAAATTCATATGAAGCAAAAATAAATCCAGTTAATATTTATACTAAAAGTATTAGAATTAAACCATTAAAATATGTTAATACTAAAAGTATGTCTATTTATGTTTATGTTTCAAAAAATACACCTAAAAATGTTTGTGAAAGTGAAGAGGAAGAAGTTGTTAGTTACACTTTAGTGCCTCCAAGTAATAATCAAAAAAGATGCGACGGACGTGGTAAAAGAAGAATGTCAATTGATTGGTATTTTGGACAATATTTTAAGAATGTAAGAAAAAATACAGTTAAAAATATGATTGATGAACAACTTACTAATACAATTAATAATCCACTTGAGAATAAACTTGATGAACTTGAAAAGGATTAGATGAAATTAATTTATAAAATAATGTTTATTATATAAAAATTTATATATAATTCTTTTATTAAAAATAGTAACAATATAATTGAGCCACGATATGATTTTAGAGCAATATTTCATTAAATATTTCATTTAATGGTCTCATAATGCTCCTTTAAAAAATTGATATTTTAATTTATTATTAACAATATATTAAAATATATGGTATATAAGATGGAATATATTAAAATTGAAAATACTTGGGAATCAGACCTTATTGCTAAAGAATGCGAATGCAATTCTAATTGGCTTAATTCCAATAATGATAGTTGTAATCCAATAAAAACTAGATGTTATCATTATAATTCAGAAAAAATTGATTTGGGAAAGCTACAAAGATATATGTCTTGTGGAGCGAAATTTTTTGGGAATAATTTGTATGCAGTAAAATATCCAAATCTGATTATTACCAAATGTAACGGACATTTGCATATATTTGATACAATCCAAAACAAAATAATATTTTCATCAAAAAATATTTTGAGTGAAGAAAATCAAGAGCTTATAAAAAGACTACATAAAAAAAACCAATCTTATTGTGGTACACCTGAAATTGATAAAGCAATGTTTATGTATATTTCAACGATGATGATGGAAAATTTTATGATAATAAAATTTCAAAGTACTTATGATAATGGTGTAGGTTGTGGTTATGTTATATTTAATTTTAAGACACAAACATACAAATCATTTATGTTTTGTGATTTATATATATATAATGATAAATCAGTATTTGTTTTTGTTGAAAAAGGCGAAGACAATAAAATAACAAAAACAAAAATAATTACAAAATCTGATATAGATAATAATATTAATAATATTATGGAAATTGATTTTTGCAAAACGATTGAAGGTTATGGTAAAGATGGAATTGATATGTGTTGTATGTGTAATTCCAGTATTATTATATTCCGCCTAACTAAAAAGGTTGCGGACAAATATTTTTCAAAATATATTTATTGTGATATTAAAAAACAAAAAAATGTATACACAAGTAAAAATCATTTTATTGGTTGGAGAGGAAACAAATTTATTGAATATGATGCAGAACTAAAAAAATGTAATTTAATATCATTTATATCAGATGATATACAACAAATTCCAGTTAAAAATAACACACCAAAAAAAATTATTAATTGTATTAGGTGTCTGGATAAATTTGAGGAATCGGATGAAGTAACAATTCCAGAACATAAAAATGTATGTAGTTTATGCATCATTAAATTATAACTTATTTATAAAATAACATCTATATAATTTTTATTTATTAGAAAAACTATTATGAGTTTACTTTTAACGTCGCAATACATAGCATACACATATTCATCTTTGTTGATCCTTCATATTTATCTAAACATCTCGAACAAATGTTTTCTTTAATAACTTCTATTTTTGGACTTTCAATCATTAATTTTTTAGGTAGTTCTATTTTTGGAGTTTCAATCATTAATTTTTTAGGTAGTTCTATTTTTTTATTCTTGATCTCTCTAACTATACTATTTAATAAATTAGTAAAATAGGCACACACCTCTTTTTCATAAATTCCAAATGTTTCGACTCTACCATTATTTTCTATAATTTCAACTTTGTCAAAAGAGAAAATAGAGTTCTTAATATGATTGACAAATTTTATATCATTTAAATATGCAGAAGAGAAAACACAATAATTTTCTATTTTAATGAACCGACGATCAGTTAGCAAAATATGAATTTTACCAGATGTGTAATAATACATAGGACTTTCATTATCTTCTAATAATATTAATTCAAGAATTTCAACAGATATTCCTTGTTTAATTGAAGATGGCATATTATTATTTTCTTTCATAAATGCATCAGATATTAACGCACCGAGTCCAACAAATAGACCAACAGCTAACAATCCACCAGCACCAACAGCTAAACCATTAAAAAAGTCATCATCATCTGAATCATCTTTAACATGATTACTAATAATTTTTGATTCACTATCAGTATAATTATATTGTTTTACATTTTGTGGAACATTAATATTGTTATTATTATTCATCATAATAATCAATGACATAATAATATTAGAGATAAAAATAGGATGTTTAAATTGGAACCATTCTTCATACTTATTACCATTTGCTCTTTTAACTTTAGCAAATGTAAATAATATTTCAATTAAATTCTTACATTTATCGAGGTATTCAGTCTTTTGAATAAAAATAATTTTAAAATCATTTTTTAGTAAGTCCCTTGTTACATCATCAATTTCCAAAGTTGTTTTCCTGATTTTCAACCAATTATTATCATCGCCAGTTCTTTTGTAACCAATAATATGTCCGGTGCATAGAGGATGATTTTTAGCTAAACTGTCATAGAAATATCTTTGCGCGTATAATTTATTAAGTTGTAAAACATCTAAAAATTCTTTATTCATTTATATATATCATATTATGATATGTTAATAGTTTAAATAAAAATAATTTCAATAATTTTTATAAAAAATGATTTGTTTAGGCACAATTTTGCAGGTCTTATGCCTAATTCCATATCGTGGACCATTATATAATTCTTTTATTAAAAATAGTTCCATATAATAATTCACGATATGAAACATTGTCTTTTTTTGTTTATTTAATATTTCCATATAATAAATCCACTATATAGGAGTGCATTATCATCTTATAATTATTCTTATACTATACTATTATGCTTTACAACAAATTAATAAAAATAAGTTTTATAACATACACTAATCACATCTATTAAAACTGGTACAAAAATCAAAAAAATCTTTATTCATTTATTTGATAACAATAAAACATATCATTTTTTATAAAAATTTCAATAATTATTATAAAAAATGATTTGTTTTATTGTTATCAAACAAATGTTTTATACTGATAAATCCATCATATAGTGTTAAAATATTTTATAACGAAGACATTATATAGAAATAATTGATATTTTTTTATTATGGTATATAAAAATATTAAATATATCATATATTTAATGGCAGCTGGAATATCTGAACAAAATACTGGATTAAGACGCAATATTATTGATAAATATTATACTAAAAACACTGTTGTATTACAATGTATTAATTTTATTAGACAACATTTACAAATTTCTATTAATGACCTCATCATTGAACCATCTGCTGGTAATGGCGCTTTTATAACCCTTATCAAAACATTAACTAATAATTATTTGTTTTACGATCTTGAACCGGAACACAATGAAATTATTCAACAGGATTTTTTAGAATTTGATCATAGATCTGTTAGAAATCAATATGCAAATAATAATATTCATATTATTGGTAATCCACCTTTTGGTAGACAGTCTTCTATTGCTATCAAATTTATTCGTAATGCTTGTTCCTTCTGTGATACTTTGTCTTTTATTTTACCTAAAAGTTTTAAGAAAGAAAGCATGAAAAACAAAATACCTTTGAATTTCCATCTATTATTTGAAATTGATATTGAATCAAATGGTTTTCTTGTTGATAATGTTGAACATGACGTTCCATGTGTTTTTCAAATATGGAAAAAACAAAATGAAGTTCGTATGGTTCCAGATAAATTAATTCCTATTAATTTTGAATTTGTTAATAAAACAGATAATCCAGATATATCATTTAGGCGTGTAGGTATTAATGCCGGAACTATATCAACTCAAATAGACAATAAAAGTATTCAGTCGCACTATTTTATTAAATTTATTAATGGACTCACAATAAATGAAAATTTAGAAAGATTAAATAATATTCAATTTCAAGAAAATAATACAGTCGGTCCTAAGAGCATTAGCAAACAGGAACTTATAACTATAATAGATAACTTACTTTAATTTTATTCTAAATTAAAAAATTCAAATATAATATTTTGTAAATTACCTAAATAGCATAATGTATTATTATCAAATCTAATTTTAAATAATTTATATTCTTTATTATTTTCATTTATAAAAATCGCGTCATTACATATTACACATAATAATTTGCACATATTATTATTATATTTATTGTTTTCTAAATATTTGTCACCACGATTTGACTGATGACCACCACCTATAATTGCTAATTGATTCATTCCAATAATACATCGTTTTGTTTCTTTGTCCATTATATACCAATCCGGTTTTTCACCCTTCAGGGTCGAGGGCTCACCCTAAAGGGGAGCCCTTCACCTGTTGGATATATTTCACATATTTTTTCAAAACATATCTCAAATTCATCTTGACTTATATTAAGATCCTCAATAAATTTTTTAACATAATAATTAAATTTATTACCTCTAATACAACCTTTAACACTTGGTGGTATCAGTTTAGGAGTATATTCTTGTATAATGTCATCACAAATAGATTGTGGTATTTTATGTTTAATTAATATATTTTTTAAATAAGCAGTGTGTTTTATAACAGATGGAGATTTTATATAATCATTCATTAGATTTATATCTTTTAATTTATTTATAACATCTTGATCTATCTCATTTTGTATTCTATCGTTAATATTATTTAAGTCCATAATATATATAACATGATTAATATTTTTGTATATCATATGATAAAAATATCAATTATTTTATATATTGTAGCATTATATAGATAAATTAAAAGTATATACTGGTAATTAAATTATGTCAATATAAACTTACAAGTTACCAAAAAACTTTTTATTGTAGTTTTTATATATTTTGTAAAACATCTAGACAAAGTCTAGATGTTCTAACTCATACGGTGTAGGATGTAAAACGGAGTTGATCTTCGATAAAATATGATTGCAACAAAATAATAAACCAATAATAATTTTGCATAGTATAATTACATTAAATAAAAATAATTTCAATAATTTTTATAAAAAAATTTCAATAATTTTTATAAAAAAATTGATAAAAAAATAATTTATATTAGATGTATAATAGTATGTAATATAAAATTATGAGTACATCAATCGACTTATTAAAAAAATGGAGTGATTTAGGTAGTGTTAATGCGATGATTAAACTAGCCAAATATTATGGAGAAAAAGATGATTATGATAATGCAAAAAAATATTATTATATGGGGTTAGAGACTGGTAATTATAGTATGGACGATATTGATGAATTTACTATGATTTGTCCTTTTGAAGAAGAAAAAGAATATGAAGCATTATATTTAAAAGCAATTAAACATAAAATACCAGGGGCATATAAAAACTTAGTCGAATGGTATGAATATGATGAGGATAATTTAAACAATATGTTAAAATATCTTTTTATGGCATTTAATGACAAGTCTGTAAATACAAAGGAATTAGAAAGTATTTATTCAACAGTTTTTGATTATTTAGTCTGTAATTATGGAGATCATTTCTATGATGATGATATTATAGTAATAAATGGATATAATGATGTATTTAAAGAATTATCTCAATTTGGTATCGATCATAATATTGCAGAAGCGATGCTAGATATGGGTATTTATTATAGACATATTAAAGATTATGATAATATGAAAAAATATTATTTAATGGCAATTGAAAAAAATGACGATCGAGCAATGTGTAGACTTGGTACATATTACAAAGATGTTGAAAAAAATTATGATAATATGAAAAAATATTATTTAATGGCTATTGAAAAAAATAATATTGAGGCATTAAGTATGTTGTTTACATATTACAAAGATATTGAAAAAGATTATGATAATATGATAAAATATTATTTGATAGGTATTAATATTATTTTAAAAGACAAATGTATAATAGGACACGATATGGAAAAATGTTGTGATTGTGTATGTAAGTATTGTGAAGAAATTTGTGATTATGATAATATGAAAAAATATTGTTTAATTATGATTGATATGCATAATAATAGGGGGTATAAATATAGCACTGACAATTTTTTTAAAATATTATTAGAACATTATAAGAAAAATAGTGATGAAGAATCATATAAACTATTATTAGATGGTAACTATAAAATGACTAAAGATTATAAAAGAATATTTCCAGAAAAATGTTCCAGATGTCTTGACAAATATATCAAATCATCTAAAAGTATAAATTGTATTCATAAAGATATATGTAATGAATGTATTATTAATATTACAGCTTGTCCTAAATGTGGAACAAAATATGAATAATTTATTAATTGATTTTTTTATAAAATAATATTTTTTAGTTTAATTATATGGACTATTACATCTGGGGCATTCTTTAAGAATTATAGTGCAATGATGACAAATATATTTATGTTCGCAATTAATGGTTTTAGTCGACTTAATATATTTGTCATAACATCTGAAACAATATTGGTTTGCTTCTTCAGTCATTTTTTCGATTATTTTTTCTAATTTATCAATAAAGATATCTTTTGTGCAGTTCATTGTATTTAGTTCTGCATTTTCTGTTTCGAGTTTGATTATATTATTTTTAAGATTAATAATTTCGTCACTCATTTTATTATTGACGGTTTTAAGATTAATAATTAATGTATCATTCAAATCTGACTTATTTTGTAGTTCTGATAATTCTGCTTTTAATTTATCAGATTTATCAACATCATCACCATCGCCTAATACAACACATTTAATTAATGGTATACTATTAATGACATATTTTTCTTCAATATTAAAAGACAAATGATGCGTATGCCCACTACTGCTATGTCTATCCTGTCCTGTAAATATATATTTCTTAATTGATTCATCATATTCCAAAATTATATTTTTGTCTGTATCTTGTGTATAATATGCACCAACTTGTGAATGTGTTTCTTTAATATTTAATGTATAATTATATTTATTATTTACAAATGAAACCAATAAAATTCCGTTAAATCTTGTTGACTTAGATTCCACATAATTACTATCTTTCACACTCCCATAAAATGTTAATTTTAATTTTTGATTTTCAAATGTATAATTTGATCCTAAAACCCCTTTCATTTTACTATAATTACAATCTTTATCAACCATATGTCCATCAATTAATGGAATATATTTATATTTTTTAGTAATAATAATAACTTTTTCATACAGACCATCACTGCTAAAATTACTAATTTCATGTTCCTGAATCAATATAATTTTTTGTATTTCATCATCATCTTCAATAACTTCTGAAAATCCAATAAATATATCATCTTTTTTGTCTTCGCGATTTTTAATTAATTTAATAATTTGTGGATTTTTTGAGATGATTTCGTATACGGTTTCTTCCATTATATAATATAATTGTATATGTTGTATCATTATGTTATAAAATAATCAATTTTTTACAACAAAAAATTGATTATTTTATTGATAGATATATACATAATATATAATACATCATATATATGTGGGTATTAATTACAATTTATACAATGCTATCTATATTTAAAACAATAACTAGATTTATGGTTAAATTTATGAATATCTTATTAAAGATAACAGTAAATTTTTGTAAGTTAGCATGCACTATGTGTAATTATAAAATTATTCAAATATTAGTTCCGATTCTGGCTATTACCTATAGAAATATACTTGGATTATGTATCGCAATTGTATTGTTTCTCGTTGTGTTAGAGATACCGATAGATGTTCCAATAGATGTACCTATAGATGTTCCTATAGATGTTCCAATAGAATTTCCAAAAAATATGTTAAATCTGGAAATTGACATTAATCCGTTATATGAGGGAGGGAATAATGAATCGAATATTCATTATTCCTTGACTCGGGTCCCAGTCCGGTCTTCGATTGGAATTAGACCTCGTGATAACAAACAATTCCTAAAAAAGTTATCAAATATTAGTCCCAACCCAGTATTTGATTTTATAAAAGAAAATAAATGTTCCAGATGTCTTGACAAATATATTAAATCATCTAAAAAAATAAATTGCATTCATAAAGATATATGTGATGAATGTACTAAAAATCGTGATGAATGTCCTAAATGTGGAACAAAATATGGATAATTTATTAATTAATTTTTTTATAAAATAATATTTTTTAGTTTAATTATTAAATTCTACTAGTCTCCTTATAATATCTTGTTTAAGACCAGATTGTGGCAAACCAAGTTTTACACACTCTTTTTTAAGCGCATTAAGCATAATAATATATTTATTACGAATATTATGCGGAGTATTAAATACACCAAGAGTGAGTTCAAAATAAATAGGAATAAATTTCAACATAGTATAGTAGTATTTAATATTCCATTCATCATTTGCATCAAACACATATCTATTTAGAACAATATTATTCAATAATGAAATATAATTTTGAGATATTTGAGGAAGAGTTTGTAAATATAATAAAGCTCGTTCTGAATAATTTTCAAACACAAATATTTTATTTGTTTCGCAAATACGAAGAATAATGTTATTGGAAATATTGTTTGCATAATTGTATTGAGGATCTGTAAAATTCTTATTGTCTTTTAAATCTCTCTCATACATTTCCTGAAGCAAATTCTGATATGCAAATCTAAAATTATGATTATATTCAATAACAGGTGCATTAATTTTGCGACTTTCAAGCTCTAAGATAGATTGTTTAAAGGTATCCATTATATATAATGATATTGTATAGTATAATTACATTGAAAATAAATAAATCAATTTTTTTATTATATTTAAAGTGTTGTATATATTAATATTTAAAAATGCAAGAACCAACAAATGAACCAGAAATAGGATATATTTATTGTTTGTCAAATGAATCATACAAGGGCACATATAAAATTGGATTCACTAAGAACGATCCACATACTAGAATGTCACAACTAAATACTACAGGTTTACTTTATCAATTCAAATTAGAGTTCGCGAAACAAGTTAAAAATTATCAAGATAAAGAGAAGAAATTACATCTTATTTTTGACAAATATAGAGTAACCAAGAGCAGAGAATTCTTTAAGATGGAATTAAAAGAAATAAAACAATTATTCGACTTAATAGACGGTTATTGGTATAAATCTAAAGAACCGATTAAATCATTATTACAGACTGAATCAAAAGTTGTATCAGAAAAAACGAGTTTATTTGGATCTAATTTTAAACAGCCGACAAATAGTTCAACAGATGGGCTTACAACAGTAAAAACATTAGTAAAAAATGTGGAACAGACTTTTTGTATTCCATTTATAAAGAAAGATATAGTGTCGAATGAAATGAAGACACATTGTAGTCGTTGTTATGACAAATTAACTATATTTGAAGGACTTATAAAATGCAAACATTTGGATATATGTAAGGAATGTATTAATGTTATAAAAAAGTGTCCCAAATGCAAGGTTCCATATGACTTATAAAAAAATTGATCAATATTATAGTATAATCAGAGTAAATCCTACTCGATTAATTTTTGAATATGGACTCTCTGATGGAATTATTATCATTGATGTGCAACATAATGATAATAATTCCATCAGAGAGCCGATATAAAAAAATTGATTTTTTAACAACTTAAATAGATATAAATAATAGTGTTTTATATCTATATAATGTCTTCTAACGTTGAAATGAATATTAATATTATGATTACTGGACCAGTGTCGGCAGGTAAATCTACCCTTACAAATCTTTTATTCGTCGAACAATTTTCTGATATGAAGATCAAGAGAACAACAGCAGTTCCACAAGTATATCATGAAGTTGAAGATCTAAGTCAAGTATCTGATTTGAAATCGATACTTTATAAAAATAGAGCAACAAACACTGATATAATGAAAAAGACTGAAAATCCATCTTATAAATTAAAGTTGGAAGATGTCAAGGAAATTGAATATTATGTACCAAAATTATTTGATTTTTTGGAACTAAGAAAGGATATTGTGCTAACGATCTATGATACACCAGGTTTAAATGATTCAAGAACTAAAGATGTATATTATCAGTATATTATTAATGTGTTTAGTAAGTTGAATGTTATTATTTTTGTTTTAGACATTAATAGTGCAATGAATACCTCAGACGAGAATGATATTCTTAGAATGATTATTACAAATATCAAAACCAATAAACTTAGATATAATGTAGATACTAAATTAGTTGTTCTACTTAATAAATGTGATGATATGTCTTTGAATAAACATACAAATAAATATTGTTTAGATGAAGAATTATTAGAAATGTACGATCAAGCAAAGACGATTATTGATGCGACTGTTAAAGAACTATATAATGGTTTCAAATATGATATTCTTCCGATTTCTTGTGAAGATTCATATGTATATCGTATGTATAAGAGAAATCCAAATGCAAAATTAGATGAAAAACATCTTAATAAATTTGGAGCTAATGAATATGGTAAATCAAAATGGAATGTGATGTCTCAAGAGGATAAACAGTCGAGAGTAGCAGAATTATTCAAAGATTTTGATTATGATGACAGAATTGCGATGACAGGATTTAAACAATTTAAATTAGTTATGCGGGAGATTCTTAAGGAGGAGAATCAATATAAATTTCTTCTGGGCCATATTAGACTCGATCTACAAAGTATTATAAATAATTACTCCAAAGTAGATATTACAGATGAGTTAAATCGTTTTCAAAAATATCATACGTATTTAAGTCTTCTTGTTGATAAATTTGAGAGACAATCAGATGAATTTAAATTTTTATACGAGGCATTTGATGATTTTATGTTGAATTATGGGCTTCAATTTACAGAAGCATTTTGGTCTAATGTAAAGTCCAATAAATCAATAGATACATATCAGCTTATATATAAGATGTATGTAACGTTTAAAAATTATTTTGTTAAAGGCAGAAAATATATAGATGATAAGACAGCATTTAATAAATTCAAAAAGATGATTGCTGAGAGAATTGAAGAGATAGTAAGATATATTAACATATATTGGATTGAAAAGATGGATAATCCAAATCTGAATTTCAATGAATTGACTCAATATTTTGATAAATTGTATGAGAGTAAATATGAAATATTACATGAACTTATAGTAAGGAAGCTAAGTAATGTATCATTTTATACGAATATTTATGCGAATATTTATTATACAGATGATTTAGCATTAATGTTGGATACGATTGAAGGAAAATATAATTTTCCAAAAAATATGATTACAGATTTGGCGATTACGATTGTTTCAAATACATATTCTATTCTTGCAACTAAAGATGCTCTAACACTAAATAGACTATGCTCGTTTTGGCAAAATGTAGTTATTAAATCGTCTAATAAATATTATAAGAAACTATTGTGTTTTAAGAATACATTTAAGGTAGACATATTGAATATGGACGTGTTCTTAAAAAGTGATATCCCTTGTAATTATATGTCTGATTATATCATTAAGAGGCTTAAAAATGATAGTCCAAACGACATAGCGACATATGATGAGTTAATAGACCAATTATATTTTAAACAAGTTAAACCAGTAGTCCAGCCAAAGGTTGAATTAGTGAAACAAGAACAAGAACAAGAACAAAAATCGTCAGTTTCAAAACTGGATGAAGTATTTTTAGAATCTAAAATTATTAACAATATAAATGTTAGTAAAAACATAGTGTCAGATGATGATTCAAACAGTGATACAGTATTTGTTAATAATGAATAAACAAATAAAAAACTTTCTTTTATAAAAATAATAACAATATAATAATTCACGATATGGATTAGTCTTTACTACAAAAAATATTACATATAATGGTATCATAATGCTCATTCCATATCGTGGACCATTATATAATTCTTTTATTAAAAAATAATAACAATATAATAATTCACGATATGGATTAGTCTTTACTACAAAAATATTACATTTAATGGTCTCATAATGCTCCTTCCATATCGTGGACTATTATATAATTCTTTTATTAAAAAATAATAACAATATAATAATTCACGATATGGATTAGTCTTTACTACAAAAAATATTACATATAATGGTATCATAATGCTCCTTCCATATCGTGAACCATTATATAGAATTTATGGAAAAAATCTTTTAGATGATAATAATCATTAAATAAAATATAATAATCTAATAATTGATTATTATTTAAATATTAATTTATATTTTTATTAAGACGCTAATTTTATTTTGATAGATGTATATTGGAATAAACATTTATCAAAATAAATAAAATATTAATCATATAGATTATTTATAATCTATATGATTTTTTCCATAAATTCATAATATATATTCTTCCGTATAATGCCCAGTTAAATCCAATTGAACAGTTATTTAGTCAGATTAAAAATTATGTTAAGGATATTAGTCCTGCTACTTATGAAGAATTAAAAATAACAATAGATGATATTATTAAGAATAAA
>Ga0304730_1002148_pt1 | contig 14322 bp, 8 predicted proteins | sample M_130628_MF_Meta_FD_190474 | JGI IMG/M metagenome (GOLD analysis project Ga0304730, IMG submission 190474) | Freshwater microbial communities from Lake Montjoie, Canada to study carbon cycling - M_130628_MF_MetaG (v2) (version 2) | ecosystem: Environmental > Aquatic > Freshwater > Lake | place...
GAATGAAGAAACACCTAAAAATGAAATGATACCAGTAAAAAAATAAAGCCAGTTATTAACCGTTTTCATCTGATTAGGGCTTTCTTGCACCGAGGATTTTGTAAATCTAGGCTTAAGAATCAAATACCAGATGGCTAGTAGGTAGAGTAAAAAATGAAGTGCCCTTAATTTAAAATTTAATATTATTGGCAAGAAATTATTAACTTTCGAATGAGTTAAATTTATCCAGTAATGATTAACTATTTCATCTGCAATATTTAATTTGCCATCCCAACTTACAAAAATAAAAGGAAATCTACCAATTAATATAATGGCAAATAAAATAAAATGTAACCAATCATATTTAGCAAAATGAATATTATTCTTTAATATGGATCTTACATAAAAAAATGCCAACGGACCTAATAAATAAAAGGTAGAATTAATTGGAATACATAAAAGAAAGGCAAGAATGGTTTTAGAATTATTATAAAAATAAAAATAATTATTGAGAATGATTAAATTAAATAAGAACAAAAACATGGCTAAATAAATATTCGCAGATTTATAACCTTTGTTATATGTCAATAAAAGAACAGCAATGCCAAAAGATAAAACACTTAACAAAAGCATAAATAATTGATTTATAAAAAACAATGATGATATAAATAAATTATATCAATAAAAGTTGCAATTTCAAACCACTGAAAGAGCATAAAATTTGTTGTAGTTAATAAGTTTTTTTTTAAACCTTCTTAACATACTTAAAATATTATATTCCAATTATTTACGTAATTTCAAAAACTCCTTTTTTATATTCAAATGTTAGCATTTATTTTTCGACAAAAACCCAAACAGAAAAATAAAAATTTTCCTGTTTGGGTTTTCAAATCCTTTGCATTGGATTTGAATGATTAAAACATCATAACATTTCAGTAAAAAAATTGGTTACTTCAAAAATCACTGGAATTCCTTCCGCAAACCAAATCAGGAAATTGTCAATTAGTCAATCCCTGAGGCAGAGAACGGAGGAGCCGAACGACTTACTGTGGTAGTACCAAATCACATTACCACTGTTTTCATTCAGGTAGCGGAACCAGGCGAGGCTGCTGTTGTGCTCAGTAGTACTCCAGTAGATAGCGAGGATATTAATATAGATAAAACTACCGTCGCTTTTGCGATAACCACCTGGGAGAGCGGAAAAGCCGCTTGTATTAGTTCCGGGACTTGGTCTAATAGCAACATTCCATAGGGTTGAAGTATCTTTCATTACAGTCCCTGCTGTTTCTACCCCTCCAAGATAAGTAGTCAGAGTGTCCTATTCTGTGTTAGTTGGAACGTGCCAGCCTGTAGGGCAGATGTTCTTATATGTTGTACTTCCTGCTGTTGCAATACCTTTAGAAGCATACCAATTGTATAGATAACCATAAGTTGCAAGTTTAGAAGGGCTTGCCAAACTATCATTTGCATAAATGGTATGTGCACCGTAATCAAGTACAGACCATGTTTCACTCGTGGTCCCTCCACTTCCTCCTGAGTTATTAAACCTTATTTCTGTGCCATCATTATATCTTCTTACTCTTAAATTCTCCTTTGTCCAACACTGGGTACCAATCGAAACCGTATTATAGGAATTGCCATTCATGTCAGAAACGGTGCTTGTGCCGCAAGTAAATGAAGGCGAAGTCAAACACGGAACTCCGGTACAATTCTCCAAGGCCGCCTTCTTCCAGCGAACTTTAAGCTCTTACAGATTGTACAATGCATTCCTTTTGATTTCCAATGGCTTAATTTCTTTCGTGGTAGTTCCCGCCCATTGGTATTTCCCCATTCGAGTTGGCTTGCGACATACCTAACAAAGGGAGCATTAAGAGTAGTAAAATCTTTAGCATCATATTATGACTTTTTAAATTTGGAATATTAAAAAATCTCCAAACAATCAAATGATGCGAGAAACATTAGGTCAACAAATCCCTTTAAATTCTGAGAATTTAAAGGGATTTGTTCAAAATAGCCCCCCAGAAAGGGTGTATAGGAAAAATGTCAGGCTTTTTTTGAAAATAAAAGATTGTTTAGCTGGTGAAATGTAGGCTATTTGTCAACGATTAAATGGGTAATTGATGAAAAAAGGGGTGAGAGAACAAGATAATATCTCAAACAAGAAAAGGCTTTTGTCTGAACTGTGATTTTTTTGATTTTTATGATTACTCTGATACCATATTGGATTTTATTAAATGGAAACCTGTCGGGAAGAAGAAGATTGCATCGCATCGGCGATCCTATTTTAAAAAAAGGGATTTAGGGTAATTATTATATTGAACCTGTCGTAAAATAGACGATGCGTGCATTTTAGAATTAGACGATGCATGCATTTTATAAATAGACGATGCGTGCATCGTCTCTACGGGGTGGTTTTTATTCCGTTTTTTACATTTAAAAGGGTGCGGATGGTATGGTAATTACCTTTCCAAATATTGGATTTACGGCCAAATTTTGCTTGGGGGTCTTTGTCTAAAGAACTAGAGTACCAATCGCCATTTTCCCAGTCAATCAAATATTTTTTTATAAAATCCCATTGTTCAACAAACAATTTTCGATAATTCATTGAATCATTGGGATATAATTGATGAAAATACCATAAGGTATTTAAGGTTTCAGATTGTGCCCACCAATTTTTAGTATCCTTTATGATCCCCGGAGAATCATTTAATTTATAATAATACCCCGCATCATAAACGCCTGCCGTTTTATTATCCCATCCCCATTTTAATCCATGATCCACCATTTTTTTACCCATATCCAAGGTTTTTTGATGCTCCTTTTTCAATAATTCATCTTTAGGTTCCTTATCCATTAATTTCAACGATGCATCCATCAACAAATAAGCCGTTTCAATGTCGTGTCCATAAGAAACATGATCAAGATTCCATCTTTTCTGTTGAACTTCCGGCAGAGAATCTCTTAAGGAGAATGGCGTAAAATCATTCGCAAAGAATAATTGTAAATATCCCTTTTCATGGGTCATTTTATCTCTGATCAGATATATGATTTCAGACAAACGCTTTTTCACTAAGGGGTCTGGCCAAACAGCATATAGTTGAGTAAATGCTTCCATCAGATGAATAGAACTATTTTGATCTTTAGGCGGCACCCCACCCCAGCCTGTTTTAATGGCCTTTCCTTCCTCAGTTAAGAACTGGTAATATCCACCGTAAACGGGATCATAACTATTATTTTCCAGCCAAAAGAAAACCTTTTTTGCAAATGCTAACACCTCTTCTTCTTTCGTTGCCTCATATAAGGTAGCCAGTGCATATAATCCAAAAGCATTACCATAAGCATTTTTCAAAATAATACCTGCATCCTTTTCTTTCACTGGCACCCCATTTCTTTCAACCAAATTATAAAAACCACCATGAACACGATCCCACATGACATCTTTTAAAAATACATAACCATGTTTGGCATAAGTTGCATGAACATCTTCCTTAGTTAACATCATTAGCTGAGCACAGGACCAAACATGCCTTGCCTGAGTAACAATCATCTTTTGTTGAGACCCCTCTGGTTTCCAGTCATAAGTGAAATCACTAAAGTAACCCCCTTTTTCATTATCTATGACACCAGGATACCATACGGGAAGCATATTTTCGAATAATAATTTATCCATTTCCTTATCTACTCCTTTCCAATAAGTATCCTTTGAAACCTGAGCAGATAAGGGCAATATTGCCATGTAAAAAAGACAACAAAAAATTAATTTCCGGAACATATTACGCTCATTTTAAACGGTTGTATTAAAACCCTACGGTGAAATTTAAAGAAGGAATCACAGGCAACTGATTCACCCGCTGATTAGAAATTCGTTCTAAATAAAAGACATTCTGCCTGTTATACACGTTGGTTACAGCAAATGTAGATTCAATATAAGCAAATTTATTCAATTTATACATGTATTGAATACTGAGATCTAAACGGTGGTAATAAGATAATCTTCCGCCATTTATTTTATCCGCAAGCAGTGTTCCTAAAGGATAATTTCCTCTAACGATATCCGTTTGCAACAAATCAGTTAGTTTGTTATCTTCGAAAAATCCTTGCGTTTGTGTAAAAGGAAATCCTGATCCGACATACCAATGTGCCGCCCATTTCCATTGTTTTGTTTTACCGGATAAATAGGAAAATAAAAAGTTTAAGCTATGCCTACGATCAAAAATTGTCGGAAATCGAACCATATTACTGGTTTCATATACCGAAGCTAAGGAATAGGACAAGCCTATGTCAAACGAAGATGGTTTATAGGCAAAGGAAAAATCTAATCCCATGGCACTCCCCTCTTCCACCAAAAAATCAGGATCTGTCGCCTTTCTTTTATTCCTGTTTAGGGAAATCAGCTGGTTAAACCTTTTTTGATACCCTTCCACAGAGACGGAAAATAATTTAAATGGCTCCCATTCAAAACCAGCTACTAGATGATTTGCCTTCTGAAGTCTTGATTTTACAGGAACATTTGAATCTCCCCGATATAGTGTCGTTTCAGGCCCTACTAAAAAACCAGAGAAAAGTTGAACTACATCCTGATTATTTGCCAGACTAATTAAATTTTGAGAATATAATCCACCTCCCATTTTAAGTCGAAAATTTTCAGACCAGAGATATTTTAACCCAAGACGAGGTTCAGGGGAGAACTGACCTTGCGAGGCATAATAATGCATACGAAACCCGGGTTGCAGAATAAATTTATTGACTTGGTATTTAAATCTGACGAATGCAGCCATTTCCGTGGTGAAATCATTTTGACTTATTGTCAAATTAAAAGGATTTTCAAATTGAAACCCGGTATTTAAACTGATTAATTCTAAACCATACTCTAAAGCTGTCCGTTTTGTAACCTGCATAAAGTCAAGTCTTGCCGTGTATGATTCCAGAGAACTGGTTCTTGGCCCAATATTTTTTTCCTTCAAGGAAAGATTGTATCTGCTATAACCAATATTTCCTTCAATTCTTACGGGTGATTGTAGAGGTGATAATAAAAAATACATTCCTCCGCCAAAGGTTTCCCATTTTTGACTGGCAATATTGGGCAATTTAAATTGATCGGTGAAGGAAAAACCAAACAGATTTACCTTACTTCCATTTTCACCCATGAATGAAATCTTACCATATAAATCCTGATATTGATAAGGCAATCCGAGTTCTTTAAAAGAAGAAAGAGCCGTATCATTTTTCGCAAAAGAATAAAAATTTGAATCTACTGCATACCGATAAAGGTGGGGAGAAGTTTTGTCTAGCCATCCATATTTTCCCGTAACCAGAAATGAAATTGCCGTTCCATTTTCCTTTTTAAGAGGTTTTATGGGACCTTCTATCAATATTTTTCCTTGAAATGGACTTATTGAAGCCAATCCAGAAATCCTGTTTTTATTACCCTCTCTGGTTTTTATATCCATTACAGCTGAAATTCTCCCGCCATGCTCCGCATTAAAACCTGCACTTAGCACATCAACGGAACGAATAATTTCGGTTTCAAAAACGGAAAAAAGACCAATGGAATGAAAAGGATTATAAATCAGCTGTCCATCGAGCAACACTCTGTTTTGGACTGGAGAACCACCACGGATAAATATTTGTCCTCCCTGATCTCCCGAAAGCACTACCCCAGGTAAAGCTGTCAGGTATTGAGCAATGTCAGATTCTCCGCCAATAGATGGCAAGGATTTTATTTTTTCTCTACTTAATTGAATCTGCCCAATTTGAATCTCTGTGCGTGCTCTCTCTTTGGAAGCAGAAATATCAACGGTTTGTAATTCAATAGTAGATTTATTTAAATAAACAAGTTGATATTTTATTTTATTGGGTATGATGACAAATTCAACAATAGTATCAATATAACCAAGATAGGATACCAGAATTTTTTGCTTACCAGAAGGAACCTCACTGAGTTGAAAAAAACCGTCTATATCTGAAATCACGCCGGCATCTGAATTAAGAAGCTGGACGGAAGCAAAAGGAATGGGATCACCTGATTCAGCATCATAAATATGACCTCTCAGTGTGCCTGTTTGACCATTTGCCCAAAAGGCAAAAAGAATAAATACAAAAAAAGTACCCGTAATTCTCATTCTTTTCCCTGCTGAAAATTTTAAATTAATCTTTCCAAATACCGCCGCCATGTCTTATAATATTTATTTCCTCTTCAGAACAATCTACCAAAGTTGAGGGCGTATTTCCTCCCAATCCACCATCGATAATTAAATCTACTTTATATTGAAAATCCTTTTTTATATCCTCCGGATCAACATAATACTCTTGAAATTCGTCTGTTTCGGAATGTAATGAGGTAGTTAAAAGGGGGCTATCGAGTTTATTCAATATTGCCAGTGCAATAGGATTATCAGGAAAACGAATACCAATGGTTTTTCTCTTCTTTTCGAATAACTTCGGAATGGCTGCACTTGCCGGTAAAATGAAAGTAAATGGTCCTGGTGTATTCTTTTTGATTGCTCTAAATACGGCATTTGAAATAGGCGAAAGAAAAAAAGATGCCTGGCTCATATCCATACAAGCTAAGGAAAAAAGAGCATCTCTGGCATCAATTTTCCTTATGTTACATAATTTTTCAATTGCTTTAGGATTTCTTAAATCACAGGCAATAGCATAAACAGAGTCCGTAGGATAAATGATCACACCATTTTTTTTCAGACAATTTACTACTTGTTCTATTTTCCGAATTTCAGGATTTTGCGGATGTATACTTAGAAACATATCAAAAAATTTAACCTAAAGGTAGCTAAATAAAGCATCTCACCTTATAATAACTACTTTTCCAAGCCAGGAAAAATCTTTATTCAACCATTTAAGCTGATAAATTCCTTGTGAAAGTTCAGAAAAATCCAGATTTAATGTTTTGTTGGCAGGCCAACCTTCTTTATAAATGTGTTTTTGAATACATTGTCCTTTCGCGTCATAAATTTCAAAAATGGCAGGACCTACAAAATCAATCTGTGGTTGTATCTGCACATAATGGGCACTTGGATTGGGAAATACACGCACGCTTTTGTTATCCAGGATATTAAGAACCGGCGTACTTGTTCCAGCTAATCTGGAAATCATAGAGATACCACCATTTGTAAATTTATCCGTAGAAATGACTAATCCCTGGGTACCTATGGGAGCAAATTCGGATTGAGCGGACAGTACTTTTTTCGTTTTAACCTGTAAAACTTTGATTATAAAAGATTCCCCGACACTAAGTCCTTCTTTTACATTTGTGGTTAACAAATCATCACCATAAATCTTGAATTGAGTAAATGAACCAGTCCATGCACCATAACCTGCAGCAAATTCTTTGTCCTGATATTTGTAAAAAACGCCAATGAAATCGCCGATAGCCAATGGTTGACCATCCATATTTGATATCAGTTGAGTTGGTAAAATAATCGTATGAAAAATATTTGAAGATTTCACCTGCCAGTTAGCAGGAAGTTGTAATTTTTTACCTTTCTGGCGTATAAAAACAGTTTTTACTGAATCAGCCTGAATGCTTTTGATTTGTACCTTACCCATTCGATCTTGCATCACCTGATTTTCAGTGACCGAAATCAATAAATTGTAATTTCCTGCCCCGTTAAAAGTATTCACACTAAACCAATCTGAATCTTTAATAACGGACCACGCGGTATTACCACCTATTTTAACTATGGACTGTGTTGCAGAAGAATCGAGAAGAATGGAATCGGGAAGAACATTAAAGACAGGACTTACCCCAGTTTGAGAAATTTCAATAGAAATTGAAGCATCACTATTACCAGTAAAAGTAATTTTCCCCTTACGCGGAATAGCAGAATAATTTGAATCACAAGTAACTGTTATAGATTTACTTAACTCACCGAAAGAAGGATCAACAGATAGGAAACTACCTGATTCCGCCAGAGCCCAGGAAGTATTTGAGCTAATTTGAAATGTTTTTTTACCGCCAGATGCACTAAAAGCGAGGTTGGCAGGGGTTGCTGAAAATATTTCTTCTGCCCCACTTTGGGAAATAGTGATACTTCTGTTTGTTAAACCAAAACCAGAAACCCCAATAGTGTAAGATTGCAGAGATGTTGCAAAATTGCTATCACAAACAACTTTAACTACTCCATTATTAATCCCACTTTGTGGTATAAACTTTAAATTTGGAAAAGTATCAATGATATTCCAACTAGTATTTGACGTAATATTAAACGTTTTTTCACCTCCGGTCGAAGGAAAAAGAAGACTTAAAGGACTTAATGTCATTGTAGCCGTTGCCCCACTCTGCGTAACAGGTATAGATATTGTTGGAACACCATTTCCTGTAATATACATGACAGTATTTCTAGATAAAGCAGACGTATTTGCATTACAAGTAATGGTTAGGGTCGCATTATTTGACCCTGTTGCCACATTGGAGGAAAGATAAGCTGCAGAATCAGAAATAGTCCAAGGAATATTTGACGTAATAGTGAGCGTTTTGGTGCCTGCTACTGACGTAAATGCTAAATTTAAGGGATTCACAACCAATCGCGGTTGTTCTCCATTTTGATTCACCGTGACTGTTTGAGCTGAAACACCAATACCTGTTATCGTTATCTGTCCTGTTTTTGACATCGTGGTAGTATTTGGTGTACAGGTTACCCAAACGGTATCGACATTACTTCCGGTTGTTTTATTTAATGATATATGGGTTAAAGATTCTGCAACGGTCCAGTTCGTATTTGAATTTATTAGAAAAAAAAGCTTTCCGCCTACCTCGCTAAAATCTAGCGTTTTAGGTGAAATTGTCATAAATCCTACTACCCCAGTTTGAGAAATATTAATTAATTTAGAAACAGCACCTTTGCCTAAAATGGTAATCACCCCAGTTCTTGTAACTGCAGAGAAATTTGAATCACAGGTAATATTAATTCCCCCATTATTAATGCCTGTTAAAGAATCTACCCTTATAAAAGAAAGATTTTCTTGAACTTCCCAGCTAGTATTTGACGTAATCAATCCTTTTTGGGTACCCCCAGAGGAATTAAAAGTCATTGTGGCTGGAGTGACATTTAATAAGGTAGTTGCACCTGTCTGGGAAATATTAATTATCTGAGTATCTAAACCCACAGCGGCAACTTTGATAATACCTGACCTGGAAGTTGATGAAGTATTAGACTGACAAGTAACCGTAATATTCACATTATTTGTTCCAATCGATTGATTAACAGATAAATAAGATAGGTTCTCAATAATTGTCCAAGAAGTATTTGAAGAAATAGACAGACTTTGATTTCCTCCAGATTGATCAAAAATTAGCTCTTTGGGTGAAACTAAAAGTTGTGGAGCGGCCGCATTTTGAGTAATATTTATCGTTTTAGTTGGAACACCCGTACCAGAAAGCGTAATGGTTCCTGTTCTTTTTAAAGAAGAAGTATTTGGCTGACAGATGACCTCAACCGTTTTATTATTCGATCCAGACGTGGCATTTAAGGATAAAAAAGTAAGGGATTCCGTTAAATTCCATGTCATATTTGATTCTATGAAAATGGATTGAATACCTCCTGTGTCTTGAAAAGTAATTGCAGAAGGTGTCACATCTAATACTGGACTTAATCCAGCTTGCGTAACAGTAATCGTTTTAGAAGTAGCTCCTGTTCCAGCAATTGTTATAATTCCTGTTCTGGCTACCGTCGATGTATTTGGATCACAATTTATGGTAATAGAACCATTATTTGTACCCGTCGCAGGACTTACCGAAAGGTAAGACAATGATTCTGAAGCAGTCCATGCGGTATTTGAAGTAATATCTATAACTTGTATTCCACCTGATGAAGTGAATGAAACCGTTGAACTGGAGAGGGAGATATTAGTTAAATCTTCTGTTATAGTTAAAGGAAGGGCTGCCTGAACATGAGAATCACCTCCAGTACCATTGCTACCATTTACAGCTAAACCAGCGCTATAAAACCTGACACTGCCTGTTCCGACCAATGGAGCAGTCCAAGGAATAACAAAAGTACCTGAAGACCTGGTTGAAGATTGTTCTACATAAACCCTGTTATCAAGGGTTACTTTATTAAAACCTGCGGGTGCATTGCCAAAAGTACCTCCTTGCAAATTATTATTTCCTGAAAGAGAAACCAATTGAAAACCATATCCTCTTGGGTTATTTCCGGCTACAATAGTTACCCGAACCTGATATAATTTACCTGGGGAATATTTACTTACGACCGTATTATTATCTAATAATTCAGCTGAAATAACTGGAGAATAATTTCCTCCACTATGACAGGAACCACAACTTCCAACACCCAGCGGTGAACTTGTTCTATCTACATTTTGAACTGCAGCCGCTCCTCCGGAGTTTGACAATAAAAACCAGGCAAATCCAATAGGAATAAGGAAAAAAAATATTTTATTCATCTGCCAAAGTGAAATTTAAAATTGATTTTCCTTTTGGAAATCATTATGGAATGATATTACAAACCTTTAACATTCATATCTAAGGTAAAAAGTCCGTCCATGGCAGTAATAAAAAGGGTCGATTTATCAGAACCACCAAAACAAACATTAGCTGTCCATCTGGCACTTACCGGAATATGAGCGATTTTGACTCCCTTTTTATTAAAAACAGTCACCCCATCGCCAGTCAGATAAACATTTCCTTTTTGGTCAAGGGTCATGCCATCAGAACCCATTTCCGCAAATAATTTTTTATCAATCAATTGATTATTTTTGTTAATTCGGTAGGAATAGGTTTTCTTGCCTCCAATGTCAGCCACATAAAGTAACTTTCCATTGGCTGAACCCACTATTCCATTTGGTTTTACGAGGGTAGTTTCAACTCTTTCTACCTTTTTTCCATCCTGGGACATAAAATAAACATGTTCCCCATCTTGTTGTCTGTCAGGGTTCCTTGTCCAATAATTTCTTTTATATAGCGGGTCGGTAAAGAAAATACCGCCATTTGGATGAACCCACAAATCATTTGGTCCATTCAATTTTTTTCCATCGTACAAATCAAGCAGAACCTTATGTTTCCCATCGGGAGAGAAAGACCAAATCTGATTATCCATATCGGCGCAAGCAAGTAAATTTCCATTGCTATCAAAATAGAGGCCATTGGCTCTACCCGAATCATCTGAAAAAATACTTAATTGTCCTGAGTTAGCAGACCATTTAACAATCGTGTTATTGGGTTGGTCAGTAAAAAACACATTCCCATTTATATCAACGGCTGGCCCCTCGGTAAAAATAAAGCCACTGCCAATTTTAATGAGTTTAGCCTCTTTTTTAATTATTAAGGAATTATCCAATATTTGGCCAAAGGAAAAATTCAAAAAAAGCATACTCATTAAAAAAAAGAAAGGAGTTCGTTTATCCATGTTCGAAATTTTAATCAATATAGCATAAAATTATGGCTTAAAAAACATCTGATAATGGATCTTTAAAAGATATACCATTTTCTAGAGGATCTCTGGACAATAAATTGAATTCTACCAAAGCATGAATAATCAACTCCATTAAAATATACTGCTGATCATCTTCTTTATTTCCGTATTTATCTGCCAGTTTTTTAAGCCCAGCCACTTTTTCTAATCTTGAGAAATATTCCTTTTCAGGCAGATCCAATGGCAGTTCCAAGGTGTTTGCATCCGAAAAATAAGCTTTTAGGGTGCCATAAGGATCCCGCTCATTTCCTTTAGAAAGAGCATCAGGATTTGGGAAAATTTTCAAGAAATAATTTTTTATGGCTTTTCCAAAAAGGGACATAGCGACCGCCTGAGGACCCTCTTGTTCTCCTTCGTAAACAAGTTCAATTTTCCCAGTAATGGCAGGGATGATTCCCCAGAAATCACTAATTCTAGCCTTTCCGGAAGATTCATTATTTAACAACATCCTTCTTTCAACCGTACTTACCAAATTTTCATACGCACTGATAGACAAACGAGCCGAAACACCACTTTTTGCATCAACAAACTCACTTTCCCTAGCTTGAAACGCGATATCCTCTAATAAATAAGTTAAAATTTCAGGAACCTGGATAGACGATGATTGATCTTGCGTAATCTTAGCTTCTGCCAGAGTAATTTGTCTGGCTATTTCAATTGTTTTTGGATAATGAGTAAGAATTTGACTTTGTATTCTATCTTTAAGAGGCGTAATAATACTTCCCCTATTGGTATAATCCTCTGGATTTGCTGTGAAAACAAATGAAATATCAAGAGGAAGTCTTAGTTTAAATCCCCTGATTTGAATGTCCCCTTCTTGTAAAATATTAAACAGAGCAACTTGAATACGCGGTTGCAAATCGGGTAATTCATTGATAACAAATATACAACGATGTGAACGAGGTATTAATCCAAAATGAATAACTCTTTCGTCCGCATAAGGAAGTTTTAAATTTGCAGCTTTAATCGGATCGACATCACCAATTAAATCGGCGATACTAACGTCAGGCGTAGCCAATTTTTCGACGTATCTATCGCTGCGATGCAGCCAGGTAACAGGCGTTTCATCTCCCATTTCAGCCACTAAATCTCTTGCAAATCTGGAAAGCGGTTGCATTGGATCGTCATTTAACTCACTTCCAGCAACGATAGGAATATATTCATCTAACAAATTGACTAACAAACGCGCCATTCTGGTCTTCGCCTGCCCTCTTAATCCTAAAAATAAGACATGGTGTCTGGAAAGAATAGCTCTCTCCAGATCAGGAATAACCGTATTTTCAAAACCAAGGATTCCAGCAAGGATAGGTTCCCCCTTTTGCAATCTTGATCTAAGATTTCTGCGTAATTCATCTTTTATAGAGATAGGTTGATACCCTGTTGATTTTAGCTGTCCTAGCGTCGTCGCCCTCATGTTTTTAGTTTTTTTAGGAAACAGTGAAAACAGGAATAAGTTCAGATTAAGAAATAAGGATTAAAAACCTATTAATGTTTTTTACCTTTATTTAAGATATTAATCAGGACATGCTTCATTTTATGAAAACGCCAGTAATTTTTTATATCATTCAAATAGATACGACAAAGCAAAAAGATTTAGATTTCAAATTACTGTAAATAAAATAAAATCAAGCCATTTAAACAAAAGATTATGTTTAAATGGCTTGATTTTAATAAAGAATTATTTTAACCTCAGATTAACAGAAAATCCAGACATCTTATTAACCAAAGTCAACAAATCCGGTGCTACATTTTTAGGATTAGCACCACTTGGATAATTAAAATACAATACCAGTGTGGCTGTTTGACCAGGCGCGAATGTATATCCAAAGAAGTTCATACCTGCCTGTTGGGCATCAACCATTGGGGCTGGATTTCCATTCGCATCTAAGAACGAGGGGTTATTGGTGAATCCTGTTTCACTCAATGATCTTTTCAGCTTGGAAGCATTCGCGATTTCAATACTTACAGCGAATCCTAAACCTGTTTTATCCGAGTAATCCATTTTAACTACCTTAAAACTCCAATCATTATTTTGTGCAACCGAACCTAAAGGAGTGCCGGCATTTTCTTTTAGTTGAGCAGGAGTAAAGGAAGAAGAAGCAGCTTTCGTAGAGGTTCTAATGGGCAAGGGCCATGTTGCTGCCAATTGTAGAATAGTTGGATCTACCTGTGAAGGGTCAATGCCAGTAAGAACAATAGCTGGCCGCGGAGGGGTTTGATTTCTACCGGTTATAGTAAAAAGGATTCTGTCCCTTTCATGTAAAATGGCTCCACTAAATAATAAGGAGGCACCATATCCTGTTGCCTGAGCTATGTGTGCAGGAAGAATAATACCCAAAACCAAATTAAGCTGAGGTTTAATCTCTCTCTCAATCTGAGTTGCCATCTCCTGTTGAATCCTTGGCCGCATGATAGGACTCAATGGACTAAAAATGCCTGTCAAATCGATATCTCCTGTTACAGAAGTGGTCATAGCATCTACTACAGGCCTTCCATTTTCAAGTTTAAGTCGAAAGCTAATATCTACTTGAATAGCTGTGGCTGTGATATTGGGCCACAACCCACTTGTAACTATTAAAGTCCTGCCGACCACTGGCCTAAGCGTGATGGAAAAACGGAAAAAACCATCCCTGTAAACTAATGTTGGCATTCCCGAATTACGAATAGCTTGTAAGGTACAGTTAATGCCACCCGCTACATTCACTTCAAAAGGTGGAACTGAAATGGGTCTGGAAATAAATAGACCATTGGGGAGTCTGATTTGAATGGCACCACTGGTAGAACTTAATTCTACTGATGTAGAAGTAAGTGTTGGCCCTAATAATCGTTGTAGCTGATCATTTGTCAATACAAATTCACCTTCTGCTTTTCCAATGAAACTGGAAAAAAGGAA
>Ga0304730_1002150_pt1 | contig 14313 bp, 11 predicted proteins | sample M_130628_MF_Meta_FD_190474 | JGI IMG/M metagenome (GOLD analysis project Ga0304730, IMG submission 190474) | Freshwater microbial communities from Lake Montjoie, Canada to study carbon cycling - M_130628_MF_MetaG (v2) (version 2) | ecosystem: Environmental > Aquatic > Freshwater > Lake | place...
TTGGCAAATTAAACGAAGCTGCCAATTCAAATACCCCAATCGAAAAACCTCGTTTAGAAAGCAAATTCAGGGCTACCGGATTTATGATTGATGTAGCCAACAATTACCTTGTTACCAATGCACACGTTATAGCTGAAGCAAAAAATCACTTAATCGTTGAAAATAATAAAGGCGAACAATACGCGGCACAAGCCGTTTATGTTAATACCGAAAAAGACCTTGCGATTTTAAAAATTACCGATGCTGATTTTGTAAAGCTTGCCCCTACTCCATTCAGCATCAAAAAAAACAATGCAGATTTAGGCGAATCGGTTTTCATTTTAGGTTATCCAAAACAAGAAATTGTATACGGAGAAGGCTATATCAGTGCAAAAAACGGCTTCCAAATGGATACCATTTTCTGCCAATTAAGCACCATTGCTAATGAAGGAAACAGTGGTTCTCCTGTTTTAAACAAAAATGGCGAATTGGTTGGTGTTATCTCTAGCATGGAAACCAATGTTGAAGGTGTGGTTTATGCCATTAAATCTTCAAACATTTTTAATGCCATTAACGAAATGAAACAATCCAAAGAAAACGAAGACATCAAAATAACCTCAAACCCTACCTTAAAAAAATCGGATAGAATCAATCAAATCAAAAAAGTACAGGATTATGTATTTATGATTAAGGGGGATTAGGCCCCCTCAATCCCCCAAGGGGGAAGCTGGAAGAAAGTTCCATTTATAAGCATTATTTTACAAAAAATTTCGTGATTTAAAATCTTCGTATTAAGAAAAACTTCGTGCCTTTGAGCCTTCGTGACTTCGTGTCAAAAAAAACTTCGTGACTTAGCGCCTTCGTGTCAAGAAAAACTTCGTGCCTTTGAGTCTTCGTGACTTTGTGTCAAAAAAATGCTGTAAGCATTTCATCTTCGCGGCTTTTCGTCAAAAAAACTTCGTGCCCTTGCGTCTTCGTGTTTCAACTCCCTTCACCTTTCGGGGGAAGGGTTGGGGATGGGGTCATTAAAGTCGAAAAGTGTAATTGTAAACACACCTCGTTCTCTTTTCTTGAAAACGTACTTCCAATCACCTACATAACGAATTAAATTAGGTACATAATACTCCCCAATTTTAATCATGCTCACTTCCATTTTTACATTGAAATCATAAACGCCTGCATCACTTACCAATTCATAATCCCTGGCAACTATTTGCATAGACATTTCATCAAACCATGTTTTCATCTCCTGAACTACAACACGATTCTTATTTTCGGGCTTGACTTGTTGGTTGAAAACAATACAATTGACACCGTTTTTAGTTTCTGTTGAAATGTTGGTATTGTAATATTTCAACAAGGATTCATCATAAATGGCTGTTTTATTTCGCATAAATGGAATGCCTGAAATCTGCTTTCCTGGATTAAAAAACAATTGCTTTAGCTGATCTTTATGTTTCTCTAAACCTGATTTTTCTTTGGGGTTGATATTCGCTTTTTGAACTGTATTGTTTTCATTACAAACCTTTCCTTTTGTAAAAAACAATGAAGCATATAATTTGGCGGTATAGTAATTAAATTCATGTTGATCATCGAAAAAATCGCCGGTAATTTCTTCTTCAATTGTTTTCATCGTTCGGCAATTGTTGCCACGCACTTGTTGGGTTTTACTATGCAAAGAAGCCACACAAACATTTTGTTTATCCAGCATTCTGATGTCGTTGATAGCTGAATAATTTAGTAAATGCAGTTGTTTAAATGACTTGTAAAAGCTTGAATCTTGTTTGATATATTCAATAAAACGACTGGTTTTAAAAGAATCATTGACTACAAAAACAGGCAAGGTTTGATATTTAACGGCAGGGATTATGCTATCATTAATTTGAGTAAATCCATTTACCCAAATTAAAATTGCACATAATTGTAAACCCAGAATTTTCATCATTCTAAGTTAAGTTCATTAGTATATAATTGAAAATAAATCGAAGTTTTATTTATTGAACACCATCCTATAATCCACCTTAATTTTCCCTTTGGAAATATCATCGAGTTTTCTTTTCAACAAGGTTCTTTTTAATGGCGAAATATGATCGATAAATAATTTCCCTTCCAAATGATCGTATTCATGCAAAATAACCCTTGCGGTTAGTCCGGTAAATGTTTTGGTATGCGGATTGAAATTTTCATCCATAAATTCAAGGGTTACAGATTCGTGGCGGGAGATATCTTCGCGCACTTTTGGAATACTCAAACATCCTTCGTTGTACGACCATTTATTGCCTGATAATTCTACAATTTTTGCATTAATGAAAACGCCTTTGAAACCTGTTTCACCAGGAAAATCATTATCATCTTCATCTTTATTTTCAAAAACCTGCACACTATCCATTACAAACAAACGGATGTCTTTATTAATTTGAGGTGCAGCCAATCCCACGCCGTAACTATTGTACATGGTGTCCCACATGTCTTCAATTAATTTATTTAAACCTTCGTAATCTTGAGAAATATCTGTTGCTAATTTTCTTAAGATTGGCGATCCGTATGCCACAATGGGTAAATTCATTTATTGAAACTTTGAATTAATAATTTAAATGTGTTGTTTTAAACCTGATGCGAAGTTAGGATTTAACCTTGATTAACTGATACTTTGAAGATATTCTTGAAGCATAATCGTAGCTGCAATTTCATCTACCAATTTTTTATCTCGCCTATCTTTTTTCTTCATCCCCATTTCAATCATTGCATCTTTTGCCATTTTAGAGGTAAATCTTTCATCCACATCTTTCACGGGCATTTGCGGAAATTCTTTTTTTATTCTTTCGATGGCTTTTCTTGCGGGGGCAGTTCCATGTGTATCCGATTCATCCCAATTTTTGGGCAAACCAATGATAATCAATTCAACCGTTTCCGTTAAAAAATAGTTTTTTAAAAACGGAATTAATTGTGGGGATTCAATGGTAGTAAGGCCTGTAGCTATAATTTGTAAAGGATCGGTAACTGCTATCCCTGTTCTTTTTCCCCCATAATCAATCGCTAAAATTCTTGCCATTTTTTTATTTTAATAAGATGTCTAAAATTACAAAACAAGCAAACACTATGGAAGCAATGCCATTGGCGGTCATGAATGCAATATTCACTTTGCTTAAATCATTGGGTTTTACAATCGAATGTTGGTAAACAAGCATCCCAATAAAAATGAATGCACCTATCCAGTACCAAAACAAATGAGTTGTATAAAAACCGATTAGAATAATTATTGCCGCAGTGATGAAATGCAAAAAAGTGGAGAGTTTTAAGGCATTAGTTTTTCCCATTAGAGCGGGAATAGAATTGAGTTGATTTTCTTTGTCGAAGGCTTCATCTTGTAACGCATAAATAATATCGAAGCCACTCACCCAAGTTAATACCAATAACGAAAATAAAATGGGTAACAAATCGAATACTCCAGTTACGGCCAGAAATGCGCCAATTGGCGCCAAACTTAAACCCAAGCCCAATACCAAATGGCAAAGCGCGGTAAATCTTTTGGTATAAGAATAAAATAAAATCACAAATAGCGCAACGAAGCTTAAATAAAAAACCAAATGATTAATGGCTAACGTACATAAAATAAATAGCACAGAACAAATAATGGTAAATAACAAAGCGCTTTTAGGCTTAATCAAGCCAGATGGAATTTCTCTAATAGCCGTACGTGGATTTTTAGCATCAATATGCATATCTAAATAACGGTTGAATGCCATAGCCGCACTTCTGGCAAAAATCATACACAATACAATGAAGATAAACGTGTACAACCAAGGGTTAATTTTGAACCCATTTTCGCTTAAAACTACTTGATTCGTTTCTACATATTGAACCCCTAAAAAAAATCCAATCAATGCAAAAGGCATCGCAAAAATGGTATGCGAAAACTTGATTAATGATAGATATTTTTTTATGGATTGCAATGTTGAATAATTAATTAAAAATTCAAAAGTTAAAAGTCAAAAATTAATTTTCCTTAATTGGGATATTTCTCACTTTTTTCTTTTTCACTTTTTACTTTTTACTTTTTACTTTTCACTTTTTACTTTTCGCTCTTCATCCTCGTTCTAATAATTTCCCACAACACCACACCTGCAGCTGTTGCTATATTTAATGAATGCTTCATGCCCAATTGAGGAATTTCGATAAATCCATCGCAAAGCAAAATATTATCTTGTTCTACCCCACTCACTTCGTTTCCAAAAATAACTGCAATTTTTTCATCATTGTCAACGGTTAAGTTTTCAAGTGAAATGCTGTTCACTACTTGTTCAACGGCATATACTTTGTAGCCATTTTCTTTGAGTGCTTCAATAGCAGATTTGGTATCGGCGAAATAATGCCATTCAACAGTATCCTCTGCACCCAAAGCTGTTTTCTTGATTTCTTTGTGTGGAGGTTGGGCCGTGTACCCAATTAAATAAATGGATTCCAGTAAAAAAGCATCGGCAGTTCTGAATACACTACCCACATTATAAGCGCTACGAATATTTTCGAGAACAGCAATTACGGGCGTTTTTTGGGAGCGTTTGAATTCTTCAGGCGTCAACCTGTTTAATTCGCTCATGCTTAATTTTTGCATCGGCTAAATTAATATCAAAACATTAGAATGTTATGATTTTTGTTTTTTTTCTGCGTGCTCAATCGCTGCTTTTACAAAATGTACAAAAATGGGGTGCGGATTTTCAACCGTACTTTTTAGTTCAGGATGGTATTGAACCCCAATAAAAAAAGGATGGTCTTTTATTTCGACTATTTCAACAAGGTCTTCTTTTGTATTTTTTCCACTCGGAACCATTCCGTTGTTGATGTATTCGTTTAAGTATTGATTATTAAACTCCCAACGATGACGATGTCTTTCGCTGATTTCATTGGTTTCGTAAATTTTATGCGCCAACGAACCTGGTGTTAATTCACATTGATATGCGCCCAATCTCATGGTTCCGCCTTTACTGGTCACATTTTTTTGTTCTTCCATTAAAGCAATAACGGGGTGCGATGTTTCATTATCCATCTCAGTAGAGTGCGCATCTGTAAAACCAATTACATTTCGGGCAAATTCAATAACCGCCATTTGCATGCCCAAGCAAATTCCAAAAAACGGCAATTTATTTTCTCTGGCAAATTTCACTGCCTCAATTTTTCCTTCTACTCCTCTAATCCCAAAACCCGGCGCCACAAGAAGTGCATCCAATCCATTCAATTGCTCAGCTACATTATCTTCTGTAATAAATTCGCTATGCACATTTACCACATTTACTTTACAAAGATTAACTGCACCAGCATGTACAAACGCTTCTAAAATTGATTTGTAGGCATCTTGTAATTCAACATATTTGCCTATCAAACCAATGTTTACGGTTTTTACAGAATGAGTAAGTTTATCTAAAAACGAATTCCATTTAAATAAATCGGGTGCTGAATAGCCATTTATATGTAGCTTTTTCAACACAATTACGTCTAACCCTTCTTCCAACATTTTTAAAGGCACTTGATAAATCGTACCTGCATCAATCGCTTCAATTACCGCTTCTGGTTTTACATTACAAAATAGGGCAATCTTTCTTTTTATGTCTTCATTTAACGGATGCTCAGTTCTGCAAACAATAACATTTGGATGTACCCCTTCCTGACTCAGTAAACGTACACTATGTTGAGTAGGTTTTGTTTTTAATTCTTTCGCTGCTTTTAAATAAGGTATCAATGTTAAATGAACCACGATACAATCTTCTTCGGGAAGCTCCCATTGTATCTGACGAACAGCTTCAACAAAAGGCAAACTTTCAATGTCACCCACAGTTCCACCAAGTTCAGTTATCACAATATCAAAATCACCAGACTCACCCAGCAACATCATCCTACGCTTAATTTCATCTGTAATATGAGGTACTACTTGAACGGTTTTTCCCAAATAATCACCTTCACGTTCTTTATTGATAACGGTTTGATAAATCCTACCTGTTGTAACATTATTGGCTTGTGAGGTGGGTATGTTTAAAAAACGCTCGTAATGTCCCAAATCCAAATCTGTTTCGGCACCATCATCAGTGACAAAACACTCTCCATGTTCGTATGGATTCAACGTTCCAGGATCCACATTAATATACGGATCAAATTTCTGAATCGTTACTTTCAATCCCCTACTTTGAAGCAACTTTGCAAGTGATGCTGCAATGATTCCTTTACCTAATGAAGAAGTTACACCACCGGTTACAAAAATGTATTTTGACATAAAATTTAAAAAATTATACTATAAAAAAATTACCTTAACACATGTTGATGTGAGGTGATTTTTTTACAATAATTATATGATTATTTAGACCGAGGAACGTAAGATAAATCCTGAAGGTCGGGCAAAGATAACCCCGTTAAATTTGTTGATGAAAAATTACGCAAACTTTTTTTCAAATATTTTCAACAAAAGCTTACTTATGCATTAATTTTTCAATAGCTTTTTCGTATTTGCTTTTCCAAGCATCAATATTTCCCCAGTCTTCTCCGTTTACTAGAATTTGGGATTTTGTTACTTGTCCGATGCATTGTACTTGTATCGCTTGTTTGTTAATATATGCATTAAACAATTCGTTATTTTTTTCAGCAACAGAAACTACCACCCTACCTTGAGCTTCGCCAAACCAATAAGCGTCTTTTCTAATGTTATTATCAGTTTGATTTACACTAAAACCAAGGTTGCTGTAAAACCCACTTTCCATCAAAGCTACAATCAGTCCGCCTTCACTGATATCATGTGCGGATTGAATCATTTTGTTTTTGATAATTGAAGCCACCAATTGTTGCATCTCAAATTCTTCATCCAAATCAAAATATGGTGCCGGTGAAAACTCCTGTCCTATTATTTTGTGTAGATATTCCGAAGAACCAATATCATTTTTAATGTTTCCAATTAAATAAATAAAATCGCCTTCATTTTTGAAGTACATGGTCATTTTATCATCTACAGAATCCATTAAACCCACCATTCCAATTGTAGGTGTTGGATAAACTGGGCCATCTGGAGATTGGTTGTAAAAGCTCACATTACCACCAGTAACAGGCGTATCAAATTTTACACAAGCCGCGCCCATACCTTTAATGGCCTCTACAAATTGAAAATATACTTCTGGGTCGTATGGATTTCCAAAGTTCAAGCAATTGGTAACGCCTAAAGGTTGCGCACCACTACAAACAATATTTCTTGCTGCTTCTGCAACAGCAATCATCGCACCTTTGTACGGATCTGCAAATACATATTTACTATTACAATCAGTTGTAAGCGCCAATGCTTTTTGGGTTGGCTTTGCAATAACTACAGCAGCAGCACTCGGACCATTTGTGCTGGTATTGCCTGTTCCCACCATACTGTCGTATTGCTCGTAAATCCATTTTTTACTGGCAATATTGTGTAAAGAAATCAGTTGTTCTGAAATAGATTTTAAATCTGTAACATCTGCCACTTGATTCATGTCAAATGCTTCTATTTTATCAAAATATGCTGGACGAGAATATTCTCTTTCATATTGAGGAGCGCCTCCTCCCAATACCAATTCCTCTGCAGGAATAACCGCTTCTTCAACGCCATTCATATAAAAACGCAACATGCCATCCGTGGTTACATCGCCAATATGACTGCATGGTAAATCCCATTTTTCAAACACATCAAGTACAGATTGCTCCATTCCTTTTTTAACCACCAACAACATACGTTCCTGACTTTCGCTGAGCAATAACTCCCAAGCTTTCATGCCTTGCTGACGCGTTGGAACTTTATCGAGATGGATAATCATTCCTGATTTTCCTTTGGCACTCATTTCGGCAGTAGAGCAAATGATTCCTGCTGCGCCCATATCTTGCATGCCTACAACTGCGCCCGTATGCATTACTTCCAAACAAGCTTCCAATAATTTCTTTTCTTGAAAAGGATCACCCACTTGAACAGCAGGCAAATCTTCCACACTATCTTTTGTAATTTCGGCGCTTGCAAATGAAGCTCCACCAATGCCATCTTTGCCTGTAGCAGAACCTACAAAGAAAACGGGATTCCCTTCCCCTTCAGCAGTAGCCGAGATGGTTTCCCCATTTTTTAAAATACCCACACTCATGGCATTTACCAAAGGATTGGTATGATAACATTCTTCAAAATAAATTTCGCCTCCAACTGTAGGTACACCAAAGCAATTGCCATAATGCCCAATGCCATGAACTACTCCTGCCAATAAATGCTGCGTTTTTGCTTCAGTTAATTTACCAAAACGCAAAGAGTTCAGCGAAGCAATTGGCCTTGCCCCCATGGTAAAAATATCTCTATTAATCCCTCCAACGCCAGTAGCCGCGCCTTGAAATGGCTCAAGTGCTGAAGGGTGATTGTGTGATTCAATTTTAAAAACTACGCCATAGCCATCTCCAATATCCATCAAACCCGCATTTTCCTCTCCTGCTTTAACCAGCATTTTTGCGCCATCTCTGGGCAATGTTTTTAACCATTTAATAGAATTCTTATAACTACAATGCTCGCTCCACATGCCACTAAACGCGCAGAGTTCAGTAAAATTGGGCGTTCTTCCCAATTTCGTTTTTATCATTTCAAATTCTGCTTCTGTAATTCTTAATTTGGCTGCGGTTTGGACGGTAATTTCCATTATAAATTTTGAGTTTTTTAATTTTGGCAAAAATAATAAACCCTTGTTGCATTAACCGATATAAAAAGCAATAATTTTAACCAAATTCCACAAACGAAAAAAATCAACCTTGGATTATTTATTTTTTTTTATTTACCTCATCGTTTTTTGTGTAATCATCAACAACATTCCTTTTGTAAAAAAAGCTGGATTGGGTTCAACATTAATTGGCCTTTTATTTTTATATCGGATGATTGGAGCAGTGTTAATTGGATGGATTAGTTACAAATATGCTTCCAAAAGCGATTATTGGTCCTTACATAATGAAGGTTTATTAGAATTTGAATTATTAAAATCAAACCCTTCGTTTTTTACAAAGGGGCTATTACCATTTGAATTCAATTCGGATCTAAACCATTTTTTTAGCACCACCCATTCATATTGGAACGAACTTCGAAATAATATCATCATCAAATTACTTGCGCTTTTAAACTTTATCAGCTTTGGCAACTATTACATAAACGCTTTGTTTATAAATGTATTTGCCTTTTTGGGAAGCATTGGATTGTACCGAACTTTCATTCACATGTATAAAGAAAAAAACAACCTTTTAATTTTTTGTTGCTTTTTAATCCCCACCACGATTTATTTTTCAGCAGGAGTTCATAAAGACGCCGTTGTATTTGGTGCGTTAGGGCTTTACAGTTATGCGTTGTATTTTATGGCGGAGGAAGGGTTTTCATATAAAAAGTTGATTTTATTTATTTCAAGCTTTTTGATCTTGGTTTTGATGCGCAATTTTTTATTACTCGCTTTAATTCCTGCAACAGTTGGGTTTATTTTGTCGAAAAAATATGGAATAAGTCATTTCAAAATCTTAATCGCTTTTTTTATTCTAAGCACAACAACAATTGTTATAACAGAAAATTTCTTTCCGAAATTTCAGCCTTTACAAATCATCACACAGCGAAAAACAGATTTTGACAATCTAAAAACGGCACATTCTCAGCTCGATAGTTTTGATTTAAAACCAACATTATCTTGCTTTTTTAAAAACAGCCGAATAGCACTCAATCATGGATTTCTTCGTCCTTACATCTGGGAAACCAATAATATTTTTTCATTTTTATTAAGTGTAGAACTATTCATTTTTGAAGTACTGATTTTAATGTGGCTTTTCTTTTGCTTCAAATACGGACAATTTAAAAAGCTAGCATTTAAGCCTTTCCTATTTTATTTGTTATTATTAGCAGTAATAATGATTTTTACCATCGGATTTATCGTACCCAATTATAATTCTATTGCCCGTTATCGAAGTCTTTATCTTCCATTTTTAATTACGCCAATTTTGATGAATTTTTATTTAATTCAAAAGTCAAAAGTTAAAAGTTAAAATTTGTTCATATTATCTTTTGAATCTTACCACCCAAACGTTCAGTTTTTTAATTTTCAATTTTTACTTTTTACTTTCAATCAAACAAATTAAATTTTAAAATATCTGTCTTTTTTAAACCAAAAATGCCATTTTTAAAATATTTCTTTCCAAAAAGTTATGTTTTAAAGTTTTTACTTGTTAATTTTGGCGAATAAAAATCAAAAAATATGAATTCTCTAAGATTCGATGCCATTAAGAACATTACAAATAGTAGTGTGGCACAAGAAACTAAAACGGCTGAAAAGATAACTTCCGTTTTTAACGAAAATGTATTTACTTTAAAAACTGCGCGCCATTATTTAAGTGATGAAGCATACAAAAGTTTATTGTCGTCGATTAAAGGCGGAAAGAAAATCGACCGTACAATGGGCAGTAATATTGCCAATGGTTTAAAAGCGTGGGCTGAAGAAAAAGGTGTTACGCATTTTACGCATTGGTTTCAGCCATTAACTGGATTATCTGCTGAAAAACATGATTCATTTTTTACGTTAAAAGGCGATGGCACTCCCATTCAAGAGTTTGATGGCGCGGCATTAATACAGCAAGAGCCAGATGCATCTTCATTTCCAAGTGGTGGATTGAGGGCAACTTTTGAAGCTAGAGGCTATACGGCTTGGGATCCATCTTCACCTGCATTTATTACGGAAACTGGAGAAGGAAAAACCCTTTGTATTCCTACCATTTTCGTTTCTTATACAGGTGAATCACTTGACACAAAAACACCTTTGTTGAAAGCTATCGTTGCTTTAGATAAAGCAGCTGTAGATGTTTGTCAGTATTTTGATAAAAACGTTTCAAAAGTTAATGCAACATTAGGTTGGGAACAGGAATATTTTGTGGTAGATGCTGGATTGGCTTTGGCTCGTCCGGATTTGGCTTTAACAGGAAGAACCGTATTTGGACATGCGCCAGCAAAAGGTCAACAATTGGAAGATCATTATTTTGGTGCAATTCCTGAGCGTGTTTATGCATTCATGAAAGATTTTGAAAATGAATCTTACAAATTGGGTATTCCTTTAAGAACTAGACATAATGAAGTTGCTCCAGCTCAATTTGAGTGTGCGCCTATATTTGAAGAATTAAATCTTGCTGTAGACCACAACACGTTATTGATGGACGTGATGACTAGAGTAGCTAAGCGCCATAACTTGATGGTGTTGTTGCATGAAAAACCATTTGCCGGAATCAACGGTAGTGGAAAGCACAACAACTGGAGTATGGCTACAGATACAGGGGTAAATTTATTGGCACCAGGCAAAACGCCAAAAACGAATTTGATGTTCCTTACTTTCTTTGTAAATACCATCAAAGCCGTTCATGATTATTCAGAATTGATTCGTGCATCTATCGCAAGTGCGAGTAATGATTACCGCTTGGGTGCTAATGAAGCTCCTCCTGCAATCATTTCTATATTTATTGGAAAGTATTTAACCGATGTATTAAATCAAGTAGAAAGCAGGGTTGGCGGAAACTTCGACGAGGCAGATGAAGCCATGCTAAAATTGGATATTCATAAAAGTATTCCAGAATTGATGTTGGACAACACCGACAGAAATCGTACATCACCATTTGCATTTACAGGAAATAAATTTGAATTCCGTGCCGTAGGTTCTTCAGCAAATTGCGCTGGACCAATGACGATTCTTAATTCTGTAATGGCAGAAACGCTTAAAAACTTTAAAATAGAAGTTGATGCATTGATTGAAAAAGGCGAGAAGAAAGAAGTAGCCATCATGCAAATCATACAGAAATATATTGTTGAAAGCAAAAAAGTTTTGTTTGAAGGAGATGGATATAGCGACGAATGGGAAAAAGAAGCTGAAAAAAGAGGATTGCCAAATGTAAAAACAACACCGGTTTCTTTAGATGCTTTTGCTGCAGATAAGGCTAAGAAATTATTTGAAGACCACCATATCTACAACCACTTAGAGCTTGAAGCACGTCATGAAATCATGCTTGAAGAGTACATTAAAAAAGTACAAATTGAAGCAAGGGTTATGGGTGATATCGCATCAACCATGATTTTGCCAGCAGCGGTGAAGTATCAAAATATGCTTTTAGAAAATATAGTTGGCTTAAAAAACCTTAATATTTCATCTAGCTTATATGAAAGTCAACTTGCGGTGTTAGAGAAAATCAGCGAACACATTAATGCCATCAGCAAAAATGTAGAAGCGTTGATTGAAGCCCGTAAAAAAGCAAATGAAATCAGCAATACAAGAGATAAAGCCATAGCATACTGCGACGATATCAAAATCAAATACTTTGATACCATCAGATACCATGCAGATAAATTAGAATTGATGGTTGATGACAGTATTTGGCCGCTTCCTAAATATCGTGAATTATTATTTATCAGATAATTAAAAAATCCTCCAAATTTGGAGGATTTTTTTTGTGGTTAAACCATTCTAAATAAGATTCGTCTGAGTCAAGAATTTATCAGACATTTGAAATCAAAACTTTAAAACAAAAAAAATGAAAAGAATCATCGTGTTGTCGTGCCTTGTGTTAGTAGGCGCATCTGCAAATTGCCAAAACAAAAAAGCAAAAAAGCAAACCCCAAAAACAGAAACAGAAGTTGTAGCACCTCCAGTTGTTGCTGAAACACCTCAAGCACAAGTATCAGCGCCAGCTACACCAACTGCGCCAGTTGTAGCTCCAATTACGGAAGCTCAAAAAGCAAAGTTGAAAGAAATCAACAAAGCTTTTAAAAGTGAAAAAGCAAGAATTGAAAGTGACACCACATTAAATGCGGATCAAAAAGCTGCTCAAATAAAAATGGCTTCAAAAGAAAAGTCAAAAAAAATAAAAGAAAATTTTACCCCTGAGCAAATTCAAGCGATGAAAGATGCTCAAAAAGCAAAGAAAGAAGCTAGTGGTGGTGGAGAATAAAATTTAATTTATGCGCGTAATTTATCTATTTGTAGCCTTATTTATTACCTCATCAAGTATAGCTCAAATCAATGTAAAACAATATGAAAACGTTGATTTGTACGTAAAAAAATTGGGTCCTCTCCCTCTTTTAAATGTAGCATCAATAGCGGATACACTTACACAAAACTTTACAGATAAAACTTTAAAATCAAGAGCGATCTTCAGTTGGATTGCCAACAACATCGCTCTTGATCCTAAAGCTGTTCGTTCTAACGATACCAAAAATATTCAACCCGAAAACGTAATCCTCAATAGAAAAACAACCCCGCTTGGATTTTCTACACTTGTTCAGGAAATGTGCAGCTTATCTGATATACGCTGCTTAACGGTAGATGGATATTCAAAATTCAACACGGATCAAATCGGCGAAATGCCTGACGATTTAAATTATTCTTGGAATGTGATTCAATTGAGTACAAGTCCTTCAAATTGGTATTATGTGGATGCGGCAAAAGCATCCGGAAGTTTGGATAAAAAATTCATGGCATTCACTCCATTATTTTCAGATTGTTATTTCTTTTCAGAAAAAAACATTTTCAATTTGGATCATTTCCCAGATAATAATGCTTGGATGTTGGGAAGCGGCAGCAAAACGGCTAAAGCATTTTATGATTTACCCATAATTGGAACGGCTTCTTACATCTACAAAACACAAGCATTTTTTCCAGAGCAGGGTTTTATTAAATGCAATACTACAAAGGCAAATTCATTTACCATTAAGCTTCAAAACAGCGCCGAAATATTGGATGTAACGATAATCATCGGAGATGGCGCTACCTTATCAAAACCAGAACGAATTAATTTCACCAGTTCAAATGATGAAATAAAATTCAATTACACCTTCAAAAAAGAAGGTGAATATCCGTTTAAGATTTTGGCAAATGGAAACATGTTATTAACCTACAAAATTGAATCTGCATCTGATTAATTTATTTAGCCAATAAATTCGCAAAGAATCTATACGCACCGGGCACACCAGCCGGAAGTTCCCTAAAAAATACCAAGCCCGTATAAATAAATTTTCCTTTTCCATAGTTTGCTATCGCCAAACTTCCATCATTTTCTTTTTCACCAGGATCTTTCATGCTTATAGGTTTGATGTAATTACTATCGGCGTCCGTTACATGATAAATGCTTCTTTCCTGAACCCAACCTTCAAAATCGCTAGATGTAATTTTATTGGGATAATTAAAAATTTTAAGTTCCGGATTTAAAATATTTACGGTTGCATTTTCATCCGTAATTCTGTTTCGAGAAACAGTAAATGGATAAGGTGCAATCTTTGCTTTGATTGGACCAATTTGATTGCTGGTGTTG
>Ga0304730_1002151_pt1 | contig 14308 bp, 7 predicted proteins | sample M_130628_MF_Meta_FD_190474 | JGI IMG/M metagenome (GOLD analysis project Ga0304730, IMG submission 190474) | Freshwater microbial communities from Lake Montjoie, Canada to study carbon cycling - M_130628_MF_MetaG (v2) (version 2) | ecosystem: Environmental > Aquatic > Freshwater > Lake | place...
GATTCAGGACAGCTTTTGAATTTATTTTTTAAAGATAGTAATATCTTTCTAATTTATTGCAGTTGCAAAAAACTATTTAATGATTTCTGTAACCTGTCCCGCTCCAACAGTACGTCCACCTTCACGAATCGCAAACTTCAAACCTTTTTCCATCGCGATTGGTTGAATCAACGTAACAGTTAAATTGGTATTATCACCAGGCATGATCATTTCTGTACCAGCATTTAAAGTTACTTCACCAGTAACGTCTGTAGTACGGAAATAGAACTGAGGACGATATTTGTTAAAGAATGGCGTATGACGTCCACCTTCTTCTTTGCTCAATACGTAAACCTCACCTTTGAATTCAGTGTGTGGAGTGATTGAACCTGGCTTACAAAGAACCATACCACGACGGATTTGAGTCTTTTCAATACCACGTAACAATAAACCTGCATTATCTCCAGCTTCACCTTCATCCAATAATTTTTTAAACATCTCAACACCTGTAACTGTAGAAGTTAATGGTTTTTCCATCAAACCTACAATCTCAATACCTTCACCCACTTTGATACGACCTCTTTCGATACGACCAGTTGCTACTGTTCCACGACCAGTAATTGAGAATACATCCTCAACACTCATCAAGAAAGGCAAATCAACTAATCTTGGAGGTAATGGAATGTAGCTATCAACAGCTGCCATTAACTCATCGATTTTCGCTACCCACTTGTCTTCACCAGCTAAAGCGCCAGTTGCAGAACCTTGGATAATTGGTGTGTTATCGCCATCAAATCCATAAGAAGATAATAACTCACGGATTTCCATTTCAACTAATTCTAATAATTCTGGATCATCAACAAGATCTACTTTGTTCATGAAAACCACAATTTGAGGTACACCTACCTGGCGAGCCAAAAGGATATGCTCTTTTGTTTGAGGCATTGGACCATCAGTAGCAGCAACTACTAAGATAGCTCCATCCATTTGAGCAGCACCAGTGATCATGTTTTTAACGTAATCGGCGTGACCTGGACAATCTACGTGAGCGTAGTGACGAGTAGCAGTTGCGTACTCAACGTGCGCAGTGTTAATCGTGATACCTCTTTCTTTTTCTTCAGGAGCACCATCGATATCGTCATAATTTTTTTTCTCCGCTAAACCTTTTTTTGACAAAACATCGGTTATAGCGGCTGTAAGTGTTGTTTTACCATGATCTACGTGACCGATGGTTCCAACGTTAAGATGGGGTTTATCCCTCTTGAATGATTCTTTTGCCATTTTTTAAATTTTATTTATTGTTTTGAAATTTTATTTTATCTGCATTTATAGTCGGCAAATAACTGACTTAATCTTTCTTATCTTAAGCAATAAAAATTATTACTTGAATTCTTTTTTGAGCCATAGGTGAGAATCGAACTCACGACCCCTTCCCTACCAAGGAAGTGCTCTACCCCTGAGCTACCACGGCTTGCAGAGCATGACTAAAAAACCAAGAGCGGAAGACCGGGCTCGAACCGGCCACCTATAGCTTGGAAGGCTATCGCTCTACCAAATGAGCTACTTCCGCATTTATCTTTCTACGTTTGGTGTTTAGTGTTTGAAGTTATTTTAAACAACAAACTTTTTAAAGAACTGTGGGCAGTGGTGGATTCGAACCACCGAAGTCGAAAGACAGCGGATTTACAGTCCGCCCCATTTGGCCACTCTGGTAACTGCCCTTAAAAAAAATGAGCCGAGGAAGGGAGTCGAACCCACGACCTGCTGATTACAAATCAGCTGCTCTACCAACTGAGCTACCTCGGCATTTTCATTTTAAGCAAATCTAGTTTTAGCAATGGCCTTCGATGAAACTACGTCACATCTCTCTACCTTTCGCAAGCAACTGTATTTTAAGAACTCTTCCTTTTAATCGAGATTTTTAACGTTCCCTTTTTTAAGGAAGGCAAAGGTAAGAGAAAATGATTAATAGCAAAAAAACTTTTCAACTTTTTTAAAAAAAAAATCAAAAAAAAATCTTTCCTCTCGGAAAGACCTTTTTTTTACTTGAATTTTTTATGGTTATTTTTTTTCTTTTTGCTTTTTTATTTGGGCTACAATTGAATCCATTGCCATGTCAAAGCTTTCTTCAAACGATTTACAGGATTGCTTTACAAAGAATTCATGCTTTGGAATCGCCACTTTTATTTCCACAATTTTATCTTTTATTTTGTGCACGATATTATCTAGTTTCAAATAAATATTCACGTTTGTAATCCGATCATGAAACTGATTTAATTTTTGAATTTTTTGTTCAATGTGGTTTCTCAATTTGATGTCTGCATCAAAATGAACAGTTTGAATGTTTAAGTTCATACGATAGATTTTTTAATGATTAATTTGATTTAAAGCTTTTTAAATTATCTAAAAACTTTTCCTTGTATAATTTACTTCATTAAACGGAACAATTCAAATAAAATTACTTTTTTGACAAAATTTTATTTTTATGCTTTAGGATGTGCTTGCTTATAAATATCCTTTAATTTTTCTATCGTATTGTGTGTGTAGATTTGAGTTGCCGCTAAACTGCTATGACCCAACAATTCTTTTATTGCATTTAAATCCGCGCCATTATTACTCAAATGCGTTGCAAACGTATGCCTGAGCACATGCGGACTTCTTTTCTGTATTGTAGTTATTAAAGACAAATTCTTTTTTACTGCATTATACACCCATTTGGCATACAACTTCTTGCCATTCTCCCTTACCAGTAAACATTCAACATCTGGATTGTTTATCTTTTCTGCTTTGGCTTTTTGATATTCCATGATTTCAGTCAACAAATCTTTTCCAATCGGGATAATGCGTTCTTTATTTCCTTTTCCTAAAACTTTTATTGTAGCATTAAATTTATCAATCGCTGAATTTTTCAACCCAATCAATTCTGCCTGCCTTATTCCAGTGTGATACAATATCATCAATACCAAATGCTCCGTTTTGCCATTCCAATCTTCTTCAAAGGTTACATTTAAAAACAACGTATCCGTATCTCTTTTGTCTACAAATTCAGGCAATCGTTTGTTTTGCTTTGGCGATACAATTGTGGCCATTGGGCTGGTTTCAATTTCACCTTGACGAAGTAGGTATTTAAAAAACGTTTTTAAGGTTGATATTTTTCGATTAATCGTTTTGGAACTCTGATTATTTATTTTAAGTTCTGCAAGCCATGACCTTACAAGTCCGGATTTTATAGACTTAATATTTTGCTCGCCAAATTGATGTTGTAAATAGTCAAAAAAATCTGTAAGGTCTGTTTGATAAGATGTAATGGTATGTTGCGCGTAACGCTTTTGAAACTTTAGATAGTCTAAAAAATTACTGATATATAGTTGGGGTGTATTATCCATAAAAAATCCGATGAACGAAGTTAATTAAAACTAAGTCCATCGGAAAATATATTAAATGAGCAGAAAATTAATCGAATTTTCCAGCTGCCATTTGTTGCTTGTATACTGCTTTCAACACTTCTGTTCTACGCTTGATTGAAGGCTTCGTAAAACATTGTCTTTCTCTTAAATGCAATAAAACACGACTTTTTTCGAATTTCTTCTTATACTTTTTTAATGCTTTGTCGATGTTTTCACAATCTTTTGAGTCGATAATTAACATAATTGATATCCTTTATTTTTTTTAATGCTTGTTTTGTGGAGCGCAAATATAGAATTATAATTGAAAATAAAAAATTAGTTTTCAAGAAATTTCCGAAATTAGCGCATGTTTACAGGAATTATTGAAAATACGGGTATAATTAGCGACATTTCTACCATCGGAACCAACAAAACTTTTTGGATTCAATCCACGCTTTCTTCCGAATTAAAAGTAGACCAAAGCGTTTCCCACAATGGTGTTTGCTTAACCGTAGAAGCCATCCAGCAAAATACATATCAAGTAACGGCTATTGTAGAAACCCTTCAAAAAACGAATCTAAATAGCTGGGCATTGGGCTCTGAAATAAATTTAGAACGCTGTATGCTAATGAATGGCCGTTTGGATGGACATATCGTTCAAGGACATGTAGATTGTACCGCAACTTGTATTTCCGTTACAGAAAAAAACGGCAGCTGGGAATATCAATTCAATTTCGATAAGCGATTCGCGCATTTAGTGATAGAAAAAGGATCCGTTTCCATCAATGGAATTAGTTTAACATGCTTCGAGGTTACAAACGACACGTTTAAAGTGGCGATAATTCCTTACACATATAACCATACCAATATAAAACACATACAAGCTGAAAGCCTTGTAAATATTGAATTTGATTTAATTGGAAAATATGTAAGTCGCATGGCTCAATTAGGTTAAGAATAGATTCCTAGTGTTGAAAACTCTGGCTAAATACTTTTCCCTTTCATCGCTTCTGCAATTGCCATATCCATAATTCTTTCGGCATAAGGTCTTGACGTTGAATTTAATGCTTCTGTTTTTTCTTGAATCAGATTTTTATCATCCATAGTTATCGCCAACTGTAATGCCTGCATTTCGTTTGCCGTTTCTATCAATTCTTCTTTGGTTAGTAATTGGCTATTTTTTTGTAAAAATTGTTCGGTCGTTTTCAACAGCTGCTCCCCTTCTGTTTTTGCTTCAGCAAGTGCGCGAAGCAATACATCCTCTTTTGCATGCGTCATCGAATCCAAAAGCATTTGCTCAACTGTCGCATCGTCTAAATTCAATCTTGGCTTCACTTCAATAGTTTGGAATACGCCACTTCTTAATTCTTTTGCTGATACCACCAAAATGCCATCTGCATTTATTAAAAACCCTACTTCTACTTTTGGCAAACCCGCAGGCATTCCGGGTATATTTTTTAAATTAAATTCGGCAAGTTTTCTATTGTCTTTTACCAAATCTCTTTCTCCTTGATAAACGCTTATCCGCATTGAACCTTGTCCATCTATTTGCGTAGTATATTGCCTTGATGCTTTTGATGGAATTTTTGCATTTCTTGGAATCAACACATCCATTAATCCACCTGCTGTTTCAATCCCCAAACTCAATGGTGTGATGTCGAGCAATAAAACATCTTTATTATTTCCAGCCAATACATCGGCTTGTAGTGCAGCACCAAGCGCCACCACTTCATCCGGATTAACGGAATCATTTACTGTTTTTCCAAAAAAATCTCCAACCATTTTTTTTACCAACGGAACCCTTGTGCTTCCGCCCACCATCACAACATTATTTATCTCCGATTTTTTCAAACCTGCATCCGACAATGCCTGTTTACAACAATTTATGGTTCGTTCAACCATTGGCGTTACCAATTGTTCAAAATCCTTTATTGATAGATTTAAAGTCCAATTTTCTATCACATCACTAAAAAATTCTGAAGTAGACAATTGTATTTTCGCTGCTTCAGCTTTCAATCTCAACGTTTGCATTATTGCCTTATCGGATTCTAGAGATTTTTCATCAATGCCCAATTGATTAATCCAATGCTGAACAATTAATGTATCTATATCATCGCCTCCCAAATATGTATCTCCGTTAGTAGACAACACTTCAAATATGCCATCAGTTATGGATAAGATTGAAATATCAAATGTGCCACCACCTAAATCATACACAGCAACCGTTTCATTTTTACCCATTGATGCATTTTGCAACCCAATGCCGTATGCTAAACTTGCGGCCGTTGGCTCATTGATAATTCTCAATACCTCAAGCCCAGCAAGCTTTCCGGCATCTCTTGTCGCCTGTCTTTGCTCATCATTAAAATATGCAGGAACGGTAATTACCGCTTTATTTACGGGCGTTTTCAAAATATGTTCCGCCCTTTCTTTCAACGATTTTAAAATGAGCGATGAAAGCTCGGTGGGTGTGAAAAATAAATCGCCCAATTGAATTTTAACTAATGCGGATTCTATGTTATCTGCTACAATATTATTACTGAATAAATTCTGTAACGCTGCTGCCTCATGATAACTTTTGCCCATTAATCTTTTTATAGAAAAAACTGTACGCTCTGGCTCCAATTCTAATTGCAGTTTTGCCAACTCTCCTACCGTTATTTGCCCATTTTTTTCAACATGAATAACAGATGGGACAATTGAACTTCCATTAAATTCTTTTAAAACAATTGGCTTTTTTGTTTCAGGATGAACAATGGCAATCAAACTATTGGTCGTGCCTAAATCTATTCCTACAATTATTTCATCTTTCTGTAAACTTCCCGTTGAAAGATTGATACCTATTTTAGCCATGAATTTTTTAAACGTAAAGATATTAATATTAGCCGATTGATGAGGGCTAATTAGAAATGAACTTATTGAATTACTACAGGAATAACAGACTTAGAATTATCGGGACCATCAATTTTTAAAAAATATGCACCAGCATGCAGAATTTCTTTTGCTGATATCTTTATTGCCTTATCCGTTTCTGTTAAGGTATATTGTGTCGATTTCAATTGCTGTCCTTTAGCATCCACGATACTTACAACATATTGTCCTTTCGGTTGGTTTTTAAAATAAAGATTTATGATTTTGTTTTCAACCGGATTTGGCGAAACATACAGTTGATTTTTATTCCCTAAATCAGAAAGCCTTACAATGTTGCTGTATGAATGAGATCCATCTAAATCAATTGATTTTACACGATAAAATACAACATCGGAACTGAAAAATGAATCAACAAATTGATAGGCCCCTGATTGACCATTATTGTACATCGAAGCCTGATTTCCAATAGACAAAAACGACCTTCCATCAATACTTTTTTCAATGTCGTAATGAACAATATTGATTTCATTTTCAACTTTCCAGTTTATTTTATTGATGCTTTTTGACACATTTTCAGCTGTTATAGAAGTAAATTTCACCGGTAAGGTTTGCATCGGCTTAAACGTTAAATAAATGCGATTAGGGTTTGCCGAAAGTGCATCACTTGTCACTGCAAACTGAATTAAATTAGTTGTGTTAAACAACAACATTTGTTGCACCCCAGTGTATCTATCTACCAGATAAGGCTTCAAAATACTGTCTTCAAAATTTTCGAATTTTATTGAAAGGTTATACTGAAGATTTTTAAGTTGATTTAACTTATAAAAAATGGTATCTACAACTTGAGGTAACGCTCTTTTTTCAGCAGCAAGTGTTTTGTTATTTCGTATTATCGCCAAGCCTTCGGAACTGCCAATGAATAATTTTGAGGCATCTGAATAATTCAATTCATTTTGATAAGTCTCATCAAACAAGGAAATAACGCCGTCTAATAAAACGGGGCCACTGGTTGTTTCTCGGTTCAAATTAACGGAAATCTTTTTTACCGATTCGGCTGTTGTTCTAGTAACAATTGCATCATTTTTAACTTTGCAATTTTCATTAAAAGATAAAGTTCCATCTCCCAAAGCACTATCCGCACGTACAAAAAACGCTTGTCCAGATTGAATGTTTATATTTTGATTTGAAGCGTTGTAGTAACTTGAAGAATTGTCATCTGAAGGTACCGCAACGTAACCTTCTCCTACCCTTACTAATGTTCTGTAACCGCCACCGTAATATGTTGGTGCTATTTTAGGATCCCAAATATAGTACACATCTTGCACGCCACCGGTGCGGGTTAGCTTACTGAGGTCGATAGCTGAGGCATAAGGATTGCCAACGGATTCAAATTTATTAGCTGCTACGTAAACTGTGGACGGAGGGTTTATTGGTTGATAAATAACGCCTGAAGTTCTTAATATAGTTGATGTTGCTGGCTGATTATATGCTGTTACTGAACGATCCCCTCTTACATATAATGCATACCCTTTGGGATTATTGATGCTGTTAAAGGTAGAGGAAACGCCTTCCCATGTATTTGTAGTTGAGTTATACGTTTTTATGGTTGATCCATTGGGCGAATAAAAATCAAATCCCAAACTTGGTGATAATGCATTGGGCAAATTACTTACTAACGTTGTCCCATAACCGGGCTTATCATTTACCAAAGTAGCATTTCCTTCTTGCCAAGCTGCTTTTATAGTTTGTCCAGAAGTTGGCGTTGATAAAAATTGCCATGCTTTAACACGATTGGGCACATATCTTTCTATTGTAACGTTGCCAATGATTTTATTTCCGGAATAAACTCCAGAATTAACGCCATCAGACGTCATATCAGAAATATTTCCCGTTTTTATAGAATCAGAAATGATGGCGATATTATTATTGGTTTGTAAAGTACAATTGCTGTTCCCAAAAGACAAATTACCTGATAATTTCAAGGTATCATTTACTCCTATTATTGATACCCCGTTACTATTGCTTATTTTTAAATCTTTGATTTTGTTTTTAAAAAACTTACTTGGTGTAATTGTTTGGGCGGTTGTGCCATTTAAATTAATTGAACCATCTATGGCATTTATCGTTCCGGAATTGTTGATTATGCCCGAAATATTTAAGGTTTGATTATTCAATACAAGTGTTGCCCCAGGATTTACAATTAGGTCATGACAGCTGGCTTCAGCATTAGAAACTATTGGGTAATTAATTGACCCTGTGGGAATGATTGCGTTTTCGTTATTTTGCGGAACGCCTCCACACCAATTTTGGCTATCATTCCAGTTTTGATTCAACCCCAACCAAGAGCCTGATTCTGTTATTTTGTGTCTACCAGAAACTTTTGAAACAATTGGCAGCCCACAACTACCATTTACAAAACAATAATAATAATGTGTATTTACTAAATTGGTTGGAGGTGACAATACATTAGAATTTGCGCCAGAGATGGATGTACCGGTTTGATTTGAGGAATCATTTGAAGCGAACCATTGATAGGTAAGATTGAACCCATTTGCCACAACTCTTAATGGATTTGCATCAGAAAATTGACAAATCTGTTGTCTGCTATTACTAGGTTGTGTAACAATTGATGTTAATGGTTTCACACTGATAGATCCAGTTACAGTCGAAGCGACACATCCCCCCAATAATTTAATGGCATAATTATTATCCCTGACTGAAGAAGTACTCCCTGATAAGGTTATAGTATTGTTTGTTAAGTTGGCCGATACGCCAAATGGCAACGAATCAGCTTGTATGTTTGAAATACCATAAACCGAATAAGTTATTGGTGAAATTGGCGATCCAATACAAACATTTTGAAAATTAGACCCAATTGTAGAAGTTAATTGAACGGTGTTTTGTGGCAAAATGGAAATAGAAAATGAACTACTAACTGATTGTGGGCTAGATGCTACAATCCGAACTAAATATCTTTTACTAAACAAAGCGTTGGGAGCAATATATACGTTAATGGTGCCGCTTCCAATAGCATTCAAAGTACCGATAGTTTGTGGATACTCGAAACTGCCTGTGGTATCACTGAGCTGAACATTAAATACATTGTCGCTGGCAAAATTATTACAGCCTACTTTATATGAAATTGGCAAACTCGTACCCCGACAAATAATCCTTTGAACAGAATCAATTTGTATCAATTGAGTTGAGGCTGAATATTCCCAGAGATCATTTGTACTTCCGCTGTTGCTGATACCAGAAATGATAAATGCTTTATTTCCTATTGAAAGTGCAGTTGAAGATCTACGAGCTGTTCCCATGAAATTGCCCAATTGTTGCCAAGTGTCTGTTTGTTGATTGTATTCAAAAAAATCACGCTTGTTTGAAGCTTGATAACCAAGTCCAACATACCCTTTATTTTGAATAGCAAAAGCAGTAGCTGCTTGTCTTGGCGAACCAATAAAATTGGATTTTTGTGTCCATGAATTCGATTGTGGATTGTATTCCCAAAAATCTTTTTTGTAGGAAGAACCAGAAAGACCCAAACCGAAATATCCTTTATTATTGATTGCTAAACCAACAGCGGCATATCTCGCACCGCCCGGAAAATTAGATTTTTGCGACCAAGTATTAGATCCTTGATTGTATGCCCATAAATCATTTAACAATGCTCCTGAACTACCTTTTCCTAATCCAACGTATCCAATTCCATCAATAACAAATGCTGAAGCAAGTGATCTTCCTACACCTCCAAGATTTGCTTTTTGCGACCATGTATTTAATTGTGGATTGTATTCCCATAAATCAGCTTGGCCATTTCCTCCACAAACATATCCTTTGTTTCCGATGCTAAAACCAACCGATGCTGATTTTACGATAGGTAAATTTTGTTTCCTTGTCCATACATTGCTTGTTGGATTATATTCCCAAAAGTCATTTGTTGTATAATTTGCATTTGCACCTGTACCGAAGTATAATTTATTTTCAATGGCAAAACCCGTTCCATAACTTTTAGGAATCGTACCCACATCCGCTCTTCGTACCCAAGAGTCCAAAATTGTATTCTGAATTGGCGCATTTATGACATTTTCACTAACAATACTGGGACTATTTGCAACAACCCTGATTTTATAATTCCCAGAAGAAGTTAAATTACTTGGCATTTGTGCCTGAATCATACCAGAGGAATTTCCTGGGGAACTGCCTATATTGACTGGAAAATTAAATTGTCCGCTCGAATCACTTAGTTGAGCAGTAAAAACATTGTCATTTGAAAAAAAACCTGTTATTGCATAATTTACGGATACAGTCCCTTCGCTGCAAAAGAAAGCATTGGTCGTTGATATTTGTATAGACTGACCAAGCCCAACCCCATTAATTAAGATAATGGCGCAAAATAAAGCAAGGAAATATCTAATAATATTCATTTTAAAACTGCTTTTTAAAAGCAACGATAAGCTACTTTTTTATTTTTTAATGTATTAATTTTTGAAAAAACAGATACATTTTATAAAACCATACATCAATTACCTTTTGTGTTATTTATGGTCAAAAACACTGCAAATACAAGCGTTTGCTTGACTTTTTAATCTTATCGTATTCCAAATGATTTCGACAAAAAGATCGGTTCAAACACTCGTGTCTTCTTTACTTTTTTTCCTTTCATCACGATTCCAACTGAAAAATTTGGGTTTAAAACAAACATCAATATATTCAACATCATTAATAACTTAAAAACTACTTTTTTTTAGATGGCTAAGGTAGTTGTAAAAAAAAGAAAATCAAAACAATTGCCATAATAAAAAACAAATTAATGATTAGGTAACTTAAACTAAAGCAATAAGCCTGATTTTATTAGAAATAATCTAAACAATCAAGTTTAACGCATTAAATAAATTTTACCGTAACCTTTATTGAAAAACCGATCCGTATTATCATCTGCACTTTTGTATTTTTCTAATGATTTATTGTGATAATTGGTTAATACCCTGTAAATATAAACGCCGTTTCCTAGCGGCTGTCCGTACATATCAGAACCATCCCATTTATACGAAGTGATATTTCTTCCAATATGGATGTCGCCTAATTCATCTTTTGTTATTTCTTTTACTATTTTTCCAGTTATGGTTAATATTTGTATCCTTATATTTTGTGGCACCTCGCTACCCGTTAGTGTAAATACAAATGCTGTTGATGTTGTAAATGGATTGGGATAAGTTAGCAAATTCGAAATCATCTGTTTGTTTATAACGGAGAAAACCACACGATATTCCAGATTTCCAGCAGTATTACCCACTACATCTTTTCCTGTTACAATCAGTTCGTATTCTCCATCTTCTGGCAAATAAGGATTAAATTCAATGCTGGCCTCATTCACACCAGAACTAATATCTGCAGGAATAAACAACATCGTATCGCCAAAAGAAAACGAATGCAATGATTGATCTGGATACCTCAATTGCAATTTTATCAACGAAGTATCTTTTAATTCCATAAAGCGACTTTCATCCTTTAACTTAATTAAAATCTGCGGCTTACTTGAAACAATATCTTTGTTGAGAATGTGCACCCCATCAAAAGTCACATCCAACAAAGGATTGAATTTATCAGATTTTACAAAGAAATTTTTGAATAAAATATTATTGAAATGATATTGTTCGGGCTGATGATTATCTGGATTGAACTCTACAAAAATCGTATTGTTTCCTACAAATAATTTGGTATCTATGGTGTATTGAAAAATCAACGTATCCCCTGAAACCAGTAGTTTTCTGTTTGGAATATCAATTTCGTGTGGCTGATTATTTTGATCGGTGATGATGAATTTAAATTTCATCAAACTATCAAAGTCATAATCACTAATGTTTTTAAAAGCGAGTTTGAAAACCAAAGGTTCCGCTTGTTCTAAGGTATCTTTAGATTGAAATAAAACTGATGGAGCTACAGCGCCTTCTGGTGCAAAATCTGCGTTTATTCTCAAGTAACGCATTTGGGCAGGCGTTACGTATCGGGTATCTTTCATTAATGTTTTCAGTTTCAAATAAGGATACCTTACGGCATCAACAAAATTCAAAGTCGTGTCTAATGACGGATATACTTCCGCTAATAAATCAGTTGCGCCTTCAGATGTAACACCAAAAACTTGAACCTTTACTGTATCTGCAGCAAGTTCATCTGAAGCATTTCCATTCCAATGTAATGAATGCCAAACAGTAGCAGGTCCATAAACTGGCGATTCGAAATACCCTTCAGTGGTTTTGGATGTCAATGGAATTGTGTAATCCAAATAGGATGAATCCGATTTTCCTACTACTTGAATTGGTGTAAACTCAGTACTGCCTTTTTTGAAGAAAAATACAAATGGAATGTTTTTATAAAAACTGTCTATTTTATCCAACCCCATGGATTTAAATTTATGATAGAGCGAATTTCCAGAACCTAAGGTTGCCGTATCTGCTTGCCATCTATTTATAAACGTTTTATTTTTGTTGTTTCCAAAATTTGTAACGGCTATATACATACCTGCTGGAACGGAATCGATAAAATCCATGGCACGCTTACGATTAACAGGATAACTAAATTGAAATTCAAAAAACGCACGGGTTGTATCATTTGGTGTGGCGCTATTTAAACAAACTTGACGACTTCCGTATAAACCATTTGAAGCATTTACATTCCTATTTCGCCAAGTGGCTAATGTATTGGTATCAAATACATAAAACTGCAAATTGTTTTCCATAGAATCTCTTGGTCTCCATACTGTTGCACAACCCCAAAATTCCACTTGATTAAAATCAAGATTGACATTAATTCTATCAAAATCAAAAAACGGATAAAGCCCCGACCTAATGGTTAAATTTTGTGTTTGTTGTTTGAATTTAAACGTTCGATCTGCATCCAAACTCATACCGTTGTATGTGGATTTCAAAAATTGATAATAATGTGATTGATTGTAACCGCTTGAGCTACCGGGCAAATACACAAAAGAAAAATCGTTCCATATATATGCTTCATTATTTCGAGGCACCATGGCTACACGCCAATAATAAACAGTACTATCTGTATAACTGATATCCGTAGGTGCAAATTCAATTAACCCCCCAACACTAGATTTATTATACAATTTTTTAAACGGCGAGTTAAAAAGATGCGAGGTATCTATCTCCAATTTGTAATCCCTAATTCCACTTAATGGATTGGCTGTGTTTGCAAAATAACTGATGTTTTGTCTGTTTACAATTGAAAAATTATACGGATAAATTGGACGAAGCTCATCTTCGAAAATATAAAAATCTTTAGTGATGCTGTTGTTGAATTCATATTGCTCATCAATTCGATTGGTTTCATCGATGGTAACAATGATTTGATTCAGCCCTTTTTCCAAAATAGGAAAAATAGGCACGTTAATGCTCAAGGAATCAACGCTTCTAATTGCAGGAATTAATTTTTTGTAAATTATGCGGATGCTATCATTGGGAAGTTTTCTACTCACGTTCACCCAGATTGAATCTCCTACTGCTTTTCCTATGTTTCTCATTTGTACAGAAACATTAAAATTATTATCTGCAACCGTGATAATATTGGGTGAAATTTTTACTGATGCAGCCTCAATCACATAATCAGGTTTGGAGAAACTATTTATTTTTAATGCGGGGTCGCCATGAAGATTAATTTCTTCAAGATGAATTCTGGTATAGAAATCTAAATTGGGATTTTCACCTCCCATGTTTGCTGCGATATTTTTCATCTGATTGCCTATGGTATTCCCATACATTGTTTTGCAAAATGACGTATATAGGTTGCCGTTGTAGAAGTTTAAAAAAGGCGGAATACCAAAATGCGTGTCTGCTAAAAACCCAATGCTTCCTCGGTTTTGCGCCAAAATATATTTTTCGGAGATGGTTAAATTTCCCGACAATCTAAGTGGGTCGTAGATATAAAAATTACCGGCACTACAGCCACTTACATTGAAAAATGGATACTTCCCAACGTTGTTGTAAACATCTGGATTGCTCAGATTAAATTCAAAAGTATTGGCAGATGAATGTCCAAAATAACCAACAAATCCAAGCCCT
>Ga0304730_1002156_pt1 | contig 14293 bp, 12 predicted proteins | sample M_130628_MF_Meta_FD_190474 | JGI IMG/M metagenome (GOLD analysis project Ga0304730, IMG submission 190474) | Freshwater microbial communities from Lake Montjoie, Canada to study carbon cycling - M_130628_MF_MetaG (v2) (version 2) | ecosystem: Environmental > Aquatic > Freshwater > Lake | place...
TATTTTCATCAGGCTATATGGCAAATATGGGTGTCATTTCTGCATTAGCTGGAAAAGATGATACTATTTTTTCAGACAAGTTAAATCATGCTTCACTAAACGATGCTGCGATTCTTTCTCGTGCGAATCATAAAAGATACCGACATAATGATATGAATCATTTGGAAGAATTAATTCGAGCATCAAAATCGAAAGTTAAAATCATTGTGACAGATGCTGTTTTTAGCATGGATGGTGATATCGCAAATATCCCTCATCTCATTAATTTATGTGAAGCATATGATGCTTATCTTTATATTGATGATGCCCATGGTTTTGGCGTCTTGGGTAAAGAAGGCAAAGGTACATTGCAGCATTTTATTGATTTAGAAAGAATTCAAACACCCCATTCACCAAGGCTTATTTATATGGCAACGCTAGGAAAAGCAGCAGGTATTCATGGCGCTGTGATTGCTTCTTCAAATAATCTGATTGAATACTTTATCCAAAAATCAAAACAATATATTTACACAACCGCCATACCAGCATTTCTTGCTTACGGACTTAAAGAATCCTTAAATCAAATTTTAAAAGCTCAAGAAGCAAGGGCGCATTTAAAAGAGCTCGTGAATACTTTTAGAAATCATATGAAATTAAATAAGCTCTCTCTAGGCGCCTCTTTAACACCTATTCAGCCTGTGATTGTCGGCAATGAAATAGATGCATTAAGCTTAAACCAATGGCTAATGGATACAGGTATTTACGTGCCAGCGATTAGGCCGCCTACAGTGCCAAAAGGCACTTCAAGAATGAGAATATCATTTTCAGCATTGCATTCAGATCTAGAAGTCAGAAAGCTAGTAAAAAATATTATAGATTTTGAAAGTCATCTAGATGCACATTAAAAAAATTGGCCAAGGAAAAGATCTTGTTCTTATTCATGGATGGGGCATGCATAGCGGTATATGGGAACCTATTATCGATAAATTTTCAAATCAATATACGCTTCACCTCGTAGACATTCCAGGCATGGGGAAGAGTCATGTCATTGATCCTTACGATTTAAATCATGTGGTTGAAGTGATAAGCGAATCCTTACCAACCTCATTTGATATTTTAGGCTGGTCTTTAGGTAGTCTTATCACTCTTAAAATGAGTCTTATGTACCCCGAAAAGATTCATCGCATGGTTTTAGTGGGAGGCACACCTTGTTTTATTAATCGGACAGATTGGAGTCACGGGGTAGATGTAAGAGATTTTAATGATTTTGCTAATAAGCTTTTTAAGAATTATAAGTCGACTATGATGAATTTTTATACACTTCAACTCATGCATTCAAAAAATAGTAAGCTGCTTATTAAAAAACTTAAACAAATAGATGAAGCAGAAAATCCGCCGGACGTTAAATCATTACAACTTGGGCTTGATATCCTATTGAAGAATGATTTAAGAGATGATATTGATAAAATTCATCATCAAACACTTTTAATAACAGGTGACATGGATCGCTTAACGCCAAAGTCTGCATCTATGTGGCTTGAAAGTCATATAAAAAAAGGGCAATTAAAAGTTATTGAAGGCGCATCACATATTCCTTTTCTATCTCATCCGGATCAGTTCTTTCGTCATCTCGATCATTTTTTATTGGCTGCTTAATCATGACCAAGCATCATATTGATAAAAAAAGGGCTCAAGCAGCATTTAATAAAGCATCAGCTTCTTATGAGGAAGCAGCAGTGCTTCAGAAACATGTGCTAGGAGAAATGTTTCTTAGATTGAAATTGCTCAAAATTAATCCAGAGATAATTCTTGATCTAGGTTGCGGCCCTGGTAACGCTGGACCTGATTTAAAAGCTAATTACAAGCCTCGCGATCTTATTTATTTAGATTTTGCGTATGACATGCTAAAAAAAGCAGAAGAGAAAAATAAAGACCATTTCTTAAAATCTTTTTCAAATAGAACGATACAGCAATTTATCTGTGCAGATATGGAAGCTATTCCATTATTAGAAAATAGTGTTGATATGATTTGGTCAAATTTATCTCTTCAGTGGTGCAATGATCTAGATCAGGTATTTACTCAAATAGGGAAAACATTAACGCACAACGGACTTTTTATATTTAGTACTTTTGGACCAGGAACTCTTCATGAATTAAGAGCTTCACTCGCATCATTTTCTCAATACTCTCATGTGAATGAATTCATCGATATGCATGATATTGGAGATGCCCTTATGCGTTGCGGACTCTCTGATCCGGTACTAGATGTTGATCTTTATACGCTTACCTATAGTACATTTAAAGATATTATGTATGATCTCAAGCATATTGGTGCACGCAATGCCCTTTCAGGAAGAGCCAAAGGCATTACAGGCAAGGGCTTTTTGTATCAATTAGAAAAATCATACGAAACTTACAGAAGTGATACAAAATTACCTGCGAGTTACGAAGTTATTTATGGGCATGCGTGGAAAGTAAATAAGCCGCTTGATGAATCTTCAGTCGTTAAATTTTATCCCAAGCAATAATGCATACATATTTCATTACCGGAACTGATACCGATATCGGAAAAACAGCAATCACATGTAGCTTGATTGCTAAATTTACTGAAGAGGGATTCCGTGTGGGAGGGATGAAGCCTGTTGCTGCTGGATGTCATATGGAAGATGGCTTCATGATGTCTGATGATGTTAAGAAGATTATCGAGGTGAGTAATGTTAATTTAAATATCAATGAAATTAATCCTTATCAATTTGAGCCACCAATAGCGCCTCATATAAGTTTTAAGAAATATAAAAAAGAAATCGATATTCATCTGATTCAAAAACATTTACGATCATTTGAAGATAAAATTGACTATTTATTTATTGAGGGTGTAGGAGGTTATGCCGTCCCCTTAACGGAGAATTTTTCTACAGCCGATTTTATTGCAGCTCTTGATGTGCCTGTTATTCTGGTCGTAGGTATGAAGCTTGGCTGTATCAATCATGCCTTATTGACAGTTGAATCAATTCTAAATAAAAAACAAAAGCTGTCTGGTTGGGTCGCTAATCGAATTGATATGCATATGCTCGCTTATGACGAAAATGTATCTTTTTTAAAAGAAAAGATTAAGGTACCTTGCTTGGGTGAAGTACCTTACCTTAAAGATTTTGATCCTTTTAACGCATCAAAATTTCTCGATATCACCAAGCTTAACGATAAAGTTGTTTTAGATTGATATAGTCAGCAATTTCTTCAGGCATGAGATCTGTAAGATTTTTATCTAAATGAATTGCATCCCGTATTTGAGATGATGAAACATCAATATACTCAAATTGTTTCACCATAATTAAACCGCACGCTGATCCATGAAGATCTTCTGTCTTTTGAATAAGTCTTTTATTCCATTCTTGCTTTAAAAGTGGTGTCAATTGATCCAGGTGAATAGGTGATTCGCGCCTTTCCACAATTAATATATGGCAATAATTAAAAAGCTCACTCCATAAGTGCCATGATTCAAGCTTTAGAAAAGCATCACTACCTATTAAAAAACATAAAGCTTGGCCTTCTTCTTTTTCTTGCGCGAGACTTTTTAATGTTTCGATCGTATAGGAAGGCAGAAAGTCACTCTGATTTTTTTTAATTTCTCGATTGTCGGTAAAAAAATCTGCATACGGCTTTAGAGCAAGATCAAGCATTTCTAAACGATGCTTATTTTCTAATACGATATTTTTATGAGGCGCTAAGCCGGACGGAATAAAAAGAACTTTTGATAAAGAGGCGAAATTTTTCCAAGCTTGAGCTAATTTAATATGACCATAATGTATTGGGTCGAAGGCACCACCAAACACACCAATAAGCTTCAAAGGCATTCCTTATTTGCGAATATGACCATTACCCAACACAATATATTTGAGCGAGGTCAGCCCTTCAAGCCCTACAGGACCTCTTGCATGTAGTTTATTTGTTGAAATACCTATTTCAGCACCTAGGCCGTATTCAAAGCCATCTGCAAATCGAGTGGAAGCGTTCACCATAACACTGCTTGAATCTACTTCCTTTAAGAATTGCATCGCACGTTCATAATTTTCCGTAACGATAGCATCGGTATGATGAGAAGAATATTGATTGATATGATGAATGGCTTCATCGATATCACTTACAATCTTGCATGAAATGATTGCATCAAGATATTCAGTATAAAAATCGTCTTCACTTGCTTTTTTGATACCCTTAACAAGTTTCAAAGTTTCTTTGCAGCCACGTACTTCAACCTTATGTTGATGAAGCATTTTTACAATTTTAGGTAAAAAATCGCTAGCAATATGCTTCGAGATTAATAGTGATTCAGTAGTGTTGCATGTACCCAATCTTTGAGTTTTGGAATTTTCAATAATTTTGAGAGCTTTATTTAAGTCCGCATCTTGATCTACAAAGACATGACAATTTCCATCCAAGTGCTTAATGACAGGAACAGTTGCTTCGTCACTAATCATCTGAGTTAGGCTTTTGCCACCCCTTGGAATAATGACATCAATATAATCATTAAGCTTAATCAAGCCTTTGACTATAGATCTATCAGTTGAGTCGATAACTTGTACACCCTGAATTGAAAGGCCAGCTTTTTTAAGCGCCTCATGAATAAGACTACTTAAAGCAATATTAGAATGAATAGATTCACTACCCCCTCTTAATATAATGGCATTTCCTGATTTAATAGATAAACTCGCTGCATCAATAGTAACGTTAGGCCGAGATTCGTAAATCATACCTATAACGCCTAGCGCAACGCGCATTTGACCGACCTGAATTCCTGATGGCTGTGTATTCAAATGCATAATTTCACCAATAGGGTCTCTAAGATCAATAATTGCTTGTATACCTTTAATCATTGAATCAATGGTTTTATTTGAAATAATAAGACGATCAATAAAAGCGCGGTCTAATTTATGTTTTTTGGCTTCTCGGACATCTTTTTCATTGGCTTTAAGAATAGTTTTGGCTTTCGAACTTAAAAGCTGAATAAGATGAGTCAATGCATCATTTTTTTGTTGAGTCGATGCTTTTGCCATTAGGCGTGAAGCTTTTTTTGCTTCTACACCTATTTTTTTGAGGTATTGATTAGTGTTTGTCATGGGTGAATTATACGCGCTAAGAATTTATCTTGTATAGAATCAAATTTTTCGGTTTCGAGAGACTATTTTTGCAAGACCCAAACAAAGTCTGGATGTTTCAAGCCAAGCATCACCTGGTGATACACCTTTAGATATTTTATCAATTTCAGATAGCTTTTGAATGGCAGCCCTTAAATGCTTTATGGAAAATAAGGATAGAGATTTTTTAACTCGCATTAGCTTATCTCCAAAAATTCTTGATTTTGTAAGATGACTATCCAAAGACTGACTCTTAAAATCAAGCTCTTTAATTTCTAGCATGGGCTTTAGTACCCATGAGAGTGAGCTTGTAACGCTGATAGGACTTTGACCCTCTTCTTTTAAAAAATTAAGCGTTGATACAGTTTTTTTCTGATCACCACTTAGAACGTACTCAGTGAGTTCAAAGGCATCATAGCGAGAAACATTAGAGATAGATTGAGAGACTTTTTCATATGAGATAGCTTGGTTTGGGAAAAGGAGCTCTAATTTATTTAGCTCTTGATCAGCAGCTAGCATATTGCCATGAACAAATTGGCTAATCAGTTCAATGCTATCTTCATCTAAATTAATTGAAAGCGAAGAAGCACGGCTCTTAAGCCAAGGCGAGAGTTCGTTAGGCTTAATTTCATCAAGTCTTATTGTGTAAGCTATTTTTTCAATATCTTTATACCATTTTTGTAATTTTGCTTCCTTGTCAATCTGAGGAAGGTGAATTAAAAGAAGATCGTCCTGAGAAAGTGCTTGTAAGATTTGACAAAAAGTCTCAGCGCCTTCTGCATTAATTTTTCCTGAGGGGATAGTAATTTCAATGATACGTTTCTGGGAAAATAAGCCTTGGGAAGAAAGCGATGCAGCACAATCATTCCACTTAAAATAACGGTCCACTGTAAGACTTATTTTTTCTGCGAAACCTTGCTCTTTAGCAAATTGGCGAATGAGGTCAAAAGCCTCTCTTCTTGAGAGAGCTTCATCTCCCAAAAGTAGAAATTTTGAATGTTGATTTTTTTGAAGCTCTTTATTAAAAGCTTCAGAATCAAATGCTACCATGACTTATTTTTTAATCAGTTGAATTTGATTGAACAGATTTGTAATAGCATCGTTACGCATCGATTCATTAAGCTGTCTTTCTTCTTCTTCTTTACCAATTAGGTTTGAATCACTATAAGTATAGTCCCTGCGTGTTTCTAAGATATTTTCTTGACTCCAGATTTCGCTGTCAGAAGTTTTAATGCGGTAACGGACTCTGTAGAAAATCTCATACTCTCGAACTAAGCCTTGGCCACTTAATGAAAGAATTCTTTTTTCACTTTCTTCGCCAAGGAGCTCTAATCTTAATTGGGGATTTTCTGTTGGAGAGACAATCACGACCTTGTTGTTACTTAAGATTTTTTTTAAACTTTTTGTAAAGCTTAACTCTTTACCCTCAAGGCTGATTGTTTTAAATGAAATCTCTGTCATACCTCTCATATGAAAGCCACAGCTTGTGATAATCAATAGGCTTAATAGAGCTATAATTTTTTTATGTAAAGAGTTCATCATTTATCCTGTGACGATATTAATGAGTTTTTTGGGTACAAATATAATTTTTTTAATGGTATTTTCATTATCAATGAATCGCTTAACATCCTCATTTTCAAGGGCCTTACGTTCAATATCTTTCTGCGCAAGATCAGCTGATACTAGCATATTTCCTCTAAGTTTTCCGTTCACTTGAATGACCATAGCATATTCATTTTTAATTAAAGCTTTCGGGTCAGCTATGGGCCATGATTCCTGATCAATTGAAGTATTAAAAACCTCGGACCATAGGGCGTGGCAAATATGAGGCACAAAGGGATTAAGCAATAAAATAACATTTTGAATCACTTCTTGTTTGACCGATAAGGTTAAATTGTCTTCACCTTCTACTTTTGCATAAGCATTCATTAGTTCCATTACGGAAGATATTGCTGTATTAAAGCTATGCCTTCTTTGAATATCATCTGTAATTTTTTCGATAGTTTGATGAAGCTCAAATCTTAAATTTTTCGTCTGAGGTGTTAGATCGCCTTCTTTGTATGGCTCAATTTTACCTTTAGCCAAATGATCATAAACTGTTTTCCACAAACGCTTAAGGAAACGATTGGCACCCTCGACACCACTATCAGACCACTCTAGACTTTGCTCAGGAGGCGCTGCGAACATAATAAAAAGTCTCGCAGTATCAGCTCCAAATTGATCAATGAGTGACTGAGGGTCTACTGTGTTACCTTTTGATTTGGACATCTTGGTGCCGTTTTTTAATACCATACCTTGCGTTAAAAGATTTTTAAATGGCTCTGTATGTTTAATAAGTCCAAGATCCCTTAGAAGCTTATTAAAAAAGCGCGCATATAATAAATGTAAAATCGCATGCTCAATACCACCAATATATTGATCAACCGGCATCCAATAATTACTTCTTTCATCAACCATAGCGGTTTTATTGTCATAACTTGGGTAGCGAGCAAAATACCAAGATGACTCTACAAAAGTATCCATCGTATCTGTTTCTCTTTCAGCGTCTTGACCGCATGAAGGACAGGTTGTTTTGTAAAAAGAGGCGTCTTGTTTGATTGGAGAGCCGACGCCATTCATCACAATAGATTCAGGGAGGATGACAGGCAAGTCTTTTTCGGGGACAGGCACCTCGCCACATGATGAGCATTTTATGATTGGAATTGGACATCCCCAATAACGCTGTCTTGAAATGCCCCAATCACGCAATCTAAATTGAGTTGTTTTTTTGCCTTTTTGTATTGATGTTAATTTATTAACGATAGCGTCAAATGCTTCTTGAAATGCTAAGCCATTAAATTCACCAGAATTAATTAGCCGGCCATGTTCAGTGTAGGCTTCTTGAGTTAAATTAATTTCTGCTGAATTTACAGGCTCAATGACTTGTTCGATATTAAGATTATATTTTTTAGCAAAATGAAAATCTCTTTCGTCATGCGCCGGAACCGCCATCACTGCGCCTGAACCGTAAGTCATGAGCACATAATTAGCGATCCAAATAGGCACTTCTTTTTGTGTAATGGGATGCATAGCCTTAAGCCCAGAGTCCATACCAATTTTTTCTGCAGTAGCAAGATCGGCTTCAGCAACACTTCCTCTTGTGCATTCATTCACAAAAGCTTCAATTGCAGGATTATTTTTTTTAACAAAGGAGGCAAGGGGATGTTCTGCGGCAACAGCTAGATAAGTAACACCTAAAAGAGTATCAGGCCGTGTTGTATAAATTTTAACAGGCTCAATATAGTCTCTTACAGAAAATTCAATTTCACAGCCATAGCTTTTGCCAATCCAATTTCGCTGCATGGTTTTAACTTGTTCGGGCCAGCCTTCCAGTTTATCTAAGTCACTTAATAGCTCATCGGCGTACTCAGTGATTTTCATGAAGTATTGAGGAATTTCTTTTTTTTGTACTACAGCACCAGATCGCCATCCTTTTCCGTCAATCACTTGTTCGTTAGCAAGCACAGTTTGATCAACTGGATCCCAATTTACGGTAGAAATTTTTTTGTAAATTAATTTCTTTTTGAAGAGTTGGGTAAATAACCATTGCTCCCATTTGTAATAATCAGGACGACACGTCGCAATTTCTCTCTTCCAGTCAATAGCAAGCCCTAGCTGCTTTAACTGGTGCTTCATATAATCAATATTGCTATATGTCCAAGCCGCAGGCGCTGATTTATTTTGTAATGCTGCATTTTCTGCAGGAAGACCAAATGCATCCCAGCCCATGGGTTGTAATACATTAAAGCCAAGCATATGGTGAAAGCGGCTTAATACGTCTCCAATTGTATAATTTCTCACATGCCCCATATGAAGCTTTCCACTAGGGTAGGGGAACATAGAGAGGCAATAATATTTTGGGTTTTTAGAATCCTCAGATACAGAAAATGTATGCTCTTGATCCCAATGGGACTGAACTTTCTCTTCAATATCTTTAAAAGGATAGATGGGCTGCATGTCTTAATTATTTAATTTGTTCGAAAATACTTTTCTGAATATCATTGACGTTGCCAAGTCCGTTAATTTTGATATAGCGAAGACCTTCATTTTCAGAAGCTGACCATTTTAAATAATAATCCACAAGAGGTTTCGTTTGACTATGATAAACCTTAAGACGTTTTAAGATAGTTTCCTCTTTATCATCATCTCTTTGAACAAGATCTTCTCCAGTGACGTCATCTTTACCTTGAATTTTTGGCGGATTATTATGTATATGATAAATGCGACCTGATGCAAGATGGGTTCTTCGCCCACTTAATCTATCTAAAATAACGTTATCGGGCACATCAATTTCAATGACCATATCTATGGTGATAGCTGCTTCTTTCATAGCTTCAGCCTGAGGAATGGTTCTTGGAAATCCATCCAGTAAAAAGCCTTGCATACAATCACTATCTTGAATGCGTTCTTTTACCAATTCAATGATTAACTGATCTGGAACAAGTGCGCCGCTATCCATAAATTGTTTAGCTTCAAGACCAAGCTTAGTATTTGCTTTAATAGCGGCACGAAGCATGTCGCCAGTTGATATTTGAGGGATATTAAATTTATCTTTAAGTATTTGGGCTTGTGTGCCCTTGCCTGCGCCTGGCGCACCTAGCAGAATAATTCTCATGTGCTTCTCCTTAAGTCTTAATTATATCAGCCGATGTCTATTTCTTATGGCTATAAGTTGGCATAAATTAGCTTAGATAATTTGAAATTTTTACGAAATCTGATACTGATAAATTCTCAGCCCTTAATTGAGGATTGATATCAATATTCTCAAAGTCATTTGCATTCATAAAATTTTTCAGCGTATTTCTAATAGTTTTTCTTCTTTGTGAAAAAGCTTCTTTTACAATTTTTCCAAATTGATCAATATTGTTTGCAACAAAAGGATAGTTATCATATGGAATCAGTCTTACGAAAGAAGATTCGACTTTAGGTTCGGGATCAAACGATTCCTTGGGGACATGCACTAGATGTTCCATAGCAAAATAATATTGCAGCATTACAGACAACCTACCATATTCTGAAGATGATGGAGCAGCGATCATACGGTCTACAACTTCTTTTTGAAGCATAAAATGAAGGTCCGTAATAATTTTTATATCTTCAATACATTTAAAAAGAATTGGCGTTGAAATGTTATAAGGTAAATTACCCACAATTCTTATTTTCTTATCAAATTGATGGAAGTTAAAATTTAAAACATCTTCATTAAATATCGTAATATTATTTTTTGAATATTGATTTTGCATCCAATTTACAATATCTCGATCGAGTTCGATTGCAAAAAGATGTTTTGTTTTCTCTAGTAGAGGTTTTGTAAGCGCTCCAAGACCAGGACCTATCTCAACAAGAAGATCATTCTGAAGGGGTTGAATAGACTGAATAATTGCATGAATAATTGAAGAATCTTTTAGAAAATTTTGCCCAAATTTTTTCTTAGCAACATGTTTCATAGATGAGATTTATGTGCCAGATCGATAGCCAAATCAATAGCACTATAAAAACTATTTGGATCTACATTTCCTTTGCCAGCTAAATCAATAGCTGTTCCATGATCTACAGAAGTCCTAATGATTGGAAGACCAAGGGTCACATTCACGCCCATACCAAAATTAGCATGCTTGAAAACTGCAAGACCTTGATCATGATACATTGCGAGAAAACAATCAGCTTCATCAAGATATTTTTTTGTAAAAAGCGTATCTGCTGGGAGAGGGCCTTCAATAAGCATGCCTTCCAATTTTAATTTTTCAATTACTGGAGTTAGAATTTTTATTTCTTCTTGTCCTAAAACGCCGTTTTCTCCAGCATGAGGATTTAGCCCTGCAACAAGTATTTTTGGACGACTGATTTTAAAAAGATGAATAAGGTCATTTTGAATAGTTCTGAGCGTATTTTCTAATTTTTCTTGTGTAATTAAATTGCTCACCTGAGATAGGGGGACATGTGTTGTCACAAGCGCTACCTTCATAAATTTAGATGCGAGCATCATGACTTCATTTTTAGCATGAGTATATTGAGCAATATATTCTGTATGACCTGTAAAAGGCTGGGTTTCATTGATGATGCTTTTATGAATAGGGGCTGTGACAAGCGCATCAAAAGATTTATTTAAGCATCCATCTAATGCAAAATTTAGAACATCAAGAACATAGCTATTATTTTTAGAATTAAGCGATCCTGTCTTTATAGTTTCTTTCGCAGGAATATGATGAACGGATAGGGAATGATCACCCTTATGCTCTATAAGGGTATTTTCGTGAAATGTAATTGTTTTATTCAGCTGAGAGGCTCGATCAGATAATGCATGTTTATCACCAATAACTGTAATAAATGCTGGGAATTTCTTTGAGCTAAGAAGAATACAAAGATCTAGACCAATACCTGCTGGTTCGCCTGAGCTTATGACGATATGTGGCTTAAAAGCGTTCAAGATAAAAAATTAAAAGTTGTCTTCTAACCGAAGTTCTACAAAAGATCTATCTCGTAATTCTTGTAACCAATCTTGATAAGCTTCTTCAGACTTTCGCATTTTAATTTGCTGCCTCGCCTGAATTCGAGCAGATTCTTTTGACATGTCTTGTGACCTTCTTTCAAGCACCTGAATAAGATGCCATCCAAAAGGGGTTTTAATAGGGTCGCTAATTTGATTGATACTAGTCTGCTTCATTGTTTTTTCAAACTCCGGCACAGTATCACCAGGGTTAATCCATCCTAAGTCACCACCGTTATTTGCAGAAGGGTCTTCTGAGTATTGCTTTGCCATATCTTCAAACTTTATTCCATTTTCTAAGCGCTCTTTTATGCCAATTAATTTTTGACGCCCTTCATTTTCTGAAGTAATTTCTGAGAGCTTAATTAGAATATGTCTTACATGTGTTTGCTCAACGACAAGTGGACCGCTCGATCCTTTTTTATTGATAAGTTTGAGTATATGAAAGCCGTTCGGACTTCTGAGAATAGGCGTAAGTTTACCTATATCTGTTTTTTTAAGGGCGTCCACAAATAATGTAGGTAAATCAGAAGCTTTTTTCCATCCTAAATTCCCACCTTCAAGGGCGTTTGGAGTTTCCGAAAAGGCTGCAGAGACCTGAGTAAAATTTTTCCCAGATTGAATTTGTTTAGCTGCTTCTTCAGCTTTATTTTTTAATTTCTCGAGCTTTTCAGGAGAGGCATCTTCAGGAACACGAATGAGGATATGTGCAACTTCAAATTCATCTTGAATTTCTTTTGATTGAGCATTTAAGAAGTTATCGATTTCACCATCTGTAATTACAATTTTACTATCTACTTCACGTTCTTTTAATTGTGCAATCGTGATTTCATTTCTGATCTCTTCTCTGAACTTATAAAAATTAGTACCATCTTTTTCTAAGGTTTTTTTAAAATCAGCTACATTAAGCTTATTCTTCTCAGCAATACGTTCGATGGTTTTATCGACCTGAGCATCGCTAATTTTTAATCCTGTTTGATATGCAAGTTGGATCTGAATACTGTTTGCAATCAATCTTTCTATTACTTGTTTTCTTAAAACATTTTCAGCAGGGATTTCAATTTTTTGACTTTTGAGATTGCCAATTACGGAATTTATTTTTTCTTGCAATTCTTTTTCTGTAATGACGTCTTGATCAACAACTGCAATAATGCGATCAAGCTTTTTGATGCTACCTTCTAATTTTGCATAAGCAAAGTTCGAGGACAGGCCTATAAAAATGAAAATTAATTTAAGGTAAAGGAATATTTTTTTAGGTGACATAGTTATTTAATTAAAATTTGCTTGGCGATTAGCATCTGGAATCTGATTTACATTTCTTGCGCCTGGTACATTGCGATATAGGAATGTATTAAGTTTATTTGGATCGGTACCAATGTTTCCTAGGCCATTAAGTTCTAACTGAACAAAGAAGGTATAGTTAGCTGCCGGACTTGTAGGCAATGATATTCTATCAAATAGTGTTCTTGCAACCCAACATCCGCCGTCATATTCTAAACCAGCAACTGTTTCAATAGTTTGTGAGGTTTTTAAGTCGTAGTTAAATCTTCCAACAGAGTAAAAACGATTACCAAGCGGCCATTGCCCGGCCACATTAAATTCTTTAAGCGATTGTGTATTATCTAAAACGTTGTCAATCATACGATAACTTATATTAAACAATTTTCCTGGTTCAGGGTTATATCGAGCACTAATAGTATTTCGAAGGACTTTATTTTTTGAAGGGTCATATTGCCACATACCATCTAAATTTAAGTTATTCGCAAGTCTCGCAGTTGCACCTGCAAATAAATCTGATCTACTTTTGCTAGAGTCTGTAACGGTAAAGTTAGTTGTATCAAGGAATGTTCGTCTGTCATCAAAATAAAATCTTTGGGCGATTACGCCTGACATTCTTTCTCGACCATTTTTATCAATAAGCTTTGAAGTTATTGCTGCTGTAAGCTGGTTCGCATCATTTAAACGATCTTGTCCGTTAAATTGATTTTCAGCAAAAAGTGTTTGCATATTAAGATCAGAAAGGCCAGTGTCAAATAATGGCAATTTAGTTTGATCTTTATATGGAATGTATACATACAATAATCTTGGCTCTAGAGTGTTTGTGTAGTTTTGATTTAATAGATTCACTGATCGATCAAAGTACATGCCACTGTCAACAGACATAATTGGTGTGACCATATCTTGACTTTTATATGAAGTTGAATCTAAATTATTCAGACTGTAAGATCTGATGTTGGCGGAAAATTTTGGCTTAATGTAACCGTATGTTTGATTAATTGGAATCGTAAGGCTGGGGGTTGCGACAAAACGAGATCCGGTCACCTTATCCTTGCCCGTAAAATTAAATTTACTATCGCGATCAAAGTAAGTCCATTGCGAATTAACATCAGCAGTATAACTATCATAATCTTTCCTTGCAGAAAGGCTCAATTGGGGCATTCTTTGGTAAGGCGAGTTTTTTTGGTCAGTGAGTGTTTGGTATTTTTCTGTAATTGCATTAAATTTCAAGATGTCACCCGAATAACTAATATTAGCTCTTTGCGGTAAGTTAACAACGCTGGTTACTTGGATCATAGTAGCTAGGTCGGTGAAATAATTATTATCTGAAACTTTTTGAAAATCATAAGAGCCTGACCATCCGTTACCCAGATTT
>Ga0304730_1002165_pt1 | contig 14246 bp, 20 predicted proteins | sample M_130628_MF_Meta_FD_190474 | JGI IMG/M metagenome (GOLD analysis project Ga0304730, IMG submission 190474) | Freshwater microbial communities from Lake Montjoie, Canada to study carbon cycling - M_130628_MF_MetaG (v2) (version 2) | ecosystem: Environmental > Aquatic > Freshwater > Lake | place...
AGACACTGGAACTTCTATTGCCCATACGCACACCGCAGCACTTACCTACAACACGACTTATTACTGGCGTGCTAGGACAAAGGATGCTGCTGGTCTTTGGGGTCCATACTCTGATGGCACTGCTTCCTTTAAGCCAAATACAAAACCAAATACTCCGTCTAACCTAACGCCTTCTGGCGGATCTATTGTGAGCAGCCTAACGCCAACGTTTAGCGGAAGCTCCTCAGATCCAGACAGCGGGGACTATCTTGCGCTTGCAAGGATTCGAGTTTACCGATCTAGCGATAACCGCATGGAATGGGACAGCGGGGACTTTGCATCTGGCGTTGCGTCATTTACAAAAACTTTTGGAAGCGGCGGAACTACCTACAATAACCTTAGCCTTAATACAGCATATTACTGGACTGCTCTTGTTAAGGACAGCAATGGTGCTTCATCCTCTACCTCATCCTCTGCAACGTTTACGACGTATGCATCAGGAGTAGGCAACATGACTCCATCGGTAACAGCTGGTAACGGATGGGTAAAGACCCTTACGCCGTCATTCAATTTTGTTACACCAGTCAACATGAATCAGTACTGGATTAGGCTTTACGACACCAATGGCACGCTTATCCGAACTATTGGTCCAACAGCCGTTAGCCCAGTAGCTACCACTCTTGCTGCTGCATACGTTTATGCGGGTACTCCAGCTCTTGAGTGGGGCAATCGTTACCAGTGGACTGCTCAGTTCCGAGACACTAATAACGTAACTCAAACAGAGTCAGCAAAAGAAGTGTTTTGGACAAACGCGGCCCCTGTAGCAAATAATATTTTCCCAGCAAATAACCAGGCAGTTACATCAATTGATCCTGCTATTGAAGTAGGGTTTGCTGATCAAGACCTTTCAAACGGTTTTGCTGATTCACCAACTGCTTTGTCAGTTGAAGTCAGCCGATCTAGCGATAGTCTAGTAATGTACACTATGAGTAAGACTGCATCGCTTTCTAGCGTAAGCAATGCTCTATCCCAGGGCGGTTCTGGTGTATCAGAAATAGCAACTGCTGCCGTAACTGGAGTTGTCGGATCTGCTGGTATTGTTACATATACATGCGCAGCAGGACATCCGTTCTCTGCTGGTCAAGTAGTAACAATGACAGGAATTAACCCTGTAGCATATAACCTTGTAAGCGCAACAATTCTTGGTTCTGTAGGAAATACGCCAACTGCAACAACGTTTAAGGTATCTAATGCCACAACAACTGCATTTGTATCTGGCGGAACTGCAACCTCAACAGGTGTAACAACACTATTGAAGAATGTTCAGTACCGATACCGTAGTCGCTACACAGACAACTCAGCTTCGGCAAATGCAGTTGGTTCATATAGCGAGTACGTTTACTTCAAGCCTACAGACGGTCCAAGCGCTGCATATAAAACAACTGGTGGATACACCACTGGTGTTGCTGATAGCGATTTGACCACAGGAAAGATTAATAACTCTTTGCCAGAGCTAAGTTACACCTTTACTGGTGCATATAGCAAAACGCAAAAGAGTCGCCGACTCAGGATTATTGAGACATCTTCTAGCAATGCCATTAGGTATGACAGCGGATTTGTGCTTACTTCAGAGTCTACGCTTACAGTTCCAGATAATATTATTCTTAATAATGCTACCTACAAGTTTGAGATCACTGTAACAGATACAGACGATCTAGCTTCTACTCCGATTGAGACAACACTTGTTGCTCTGTGGAACGCACCAGCACAGATTACTGGGCTAGACGTTCAGCAAGGCAACGGAACACTTAAGCTCAGTTGGAACCAGACGGCAGATGCAAACTTTACAAAGTACAACATCTATCGCCGACTGTTTGGATCTGGTGCACAGTTTACGCTGCTCACTAGTATTTCAGACAGCACAGTACTTAACTACACAGACTACTCCTCAGGAGTAGGCGTGAAGTATGAGTACAAGATTACCCAGACTTCTCAGCCTTCTGGATCTAACTCAGTAGACTCAGACATCGACGCTGCTTCTGCAGTGACCGCTTCCTCAGAGTCCGATAACTGGTGGATCGTCTATGAAGGCGATGAGAGCCTTGGGGTTGAGCTGTACGTAGATTCAGAGAATAGGACAAACCCATACCAGGAAGAGATCTTTGAGCCATTTGGTCGAGACCGAAAGGTTGTTGTCCGATATGCTCAGTTTGGCGTTGAGGGCAGTATCTCAACGTACATCCCTAACGACGAGACTTCGGTAAAGATGCCGAAGATTAAGTTGCTCTTTGGACTCAGTGTTCCGCTCTATCTTAAGACACCGTTTGGTGACGTGTATAGGGTATACTTTGGTACACCAACGTACGAGTACGCCACCGCTGGAACGGTGAAACTATCAGTAGGATATATCGAGGTTGACTAATGTATTCAAGCATCCCTAATCTTGCAGAATTTAAAGAGGCGCTACTTGCGCCAATTCGTGACGTAAAGATTCGGGTTACTGCTTTGAATAGCAGCCTCATCCCAATTGAAGAGGTCACTGCCTCTACGATTGAGGGTACTGTCTATGTCGATACAGCACGAGCGACACGCAGGACGTGCCAGCTACGGCTTATCGACAAAGACGGTCAGTATACTCCTAACGATTCAAGCTCAGTCTTTTACTGGGATAAACTCATTAAGATTGAGTACGGTCTTAAGGTTGGCGCAGACTACACATTTATCCCTCTTGGTATTTTTACCATTGACCGATCAGAAGTGATTGCAGAGAATGGTGCAGCCGTGATCAACCTTGACGGAAGTGACCAGTGGGACTCGTTCTCAATGGCTAACTTTGCAAGCAGCAGCGGCTGGGCAAGCGGAACTTCAATCAATACAATTATTACAGATATTGCTACAACCTACGGTATCCCAACATCTCGACTAACCCTTGATCCGCTAACTGCGCGAGGAGCAACCGAGAAACAGGTTAACGTAACGTTGCGATATCAGCTTGGGGAAAACGTAGGCGAGAGGCTAAAGAAGTGGACCGAGGACTGGTCAATCGACATTTACTTTGATGTCAATGGCAACTTGGTAACTCGAGACATGACGCTTCCTCCATACACAGGAACATCTAATAGCGCTGCTGACGCAATTTTTACAGCTGGGTCAAACGCCATTATGCTTGGAATCCAGAAGGCTCAGTCTTCGCACACAATCTACAATCACATTGTTGTGACTGGAGATACTGCAGACGGTACTGCCGCAGTTCGTGGTGAGTACATTGAGGGTACTGGAACAAACGTAAGCACTTCTCCACTTAAGCGAACATTTAACCAGCGATCAAACACGGGCTTAACTGTTGCTGAGCTTGGCGAGAAGGTTTTGATTATTCGGACTACCACGCTAAAGACTTCGCAGCAATGCCTTGACCGAGCGATGGTAGAACTATCAAAGAACCTAGTTGTGGAAGAGACAATCAACTTACCTACAATTGTGAATCCTCTCTTTGAGGGTCACGACGTTATCGAGATTACAGAGACGAACACTGGTCTTAACCAGCAGCGTTACACGCTGGATTCGTTTGACATTCCAATGCGTTCTAGCCGACAGGTCCTGAACGTGAAGAAGATGAGGGCACTGTAATGGCAGAGATTGGCGATAAGTCATTTACGACAGATATGATTCAGTTGATCAAGGATGCTGTAAAAGCTGAGTTGGGAACGAATGCGTATGTGAACCGCTACTTGGCAGAGATCACCGCAGTCAATACTACAACCTCAGAAGTATCAGTAAAGCTCTCTGGATCAGACACTGCTTCAGATAGCTTCCGAGTTCGTGGCATTCACTTGCCAGAAGTTGGGCAGCAGGTTGTTGCCTGCATTGATGGACAAGATCGCTGGATTGAGTCAGTGATTCGCCCAACAACGAGCACACCGTATCTAACGTTTTCTACCGCTAGTGGTGTACCAACTGGTTCAATGGTTCCATACGTTGGGGCAACTGCTCCTACTGGATGGCTGCTCTGTGATGGTACTCTTGTTAGCCGTACAACCTATGCTGCTCTGTTTGCAATAATTGGCACTAAGGCTGGAGTTGGAGACGGATCAACTACCTTTGCCCTGCCAGATATGAAAGATCGTTTCCTCGGAGGAAATCTTCTTACTGCAACTCAGTATGCACAAAATACAAGTGGAACCTTAATAACACCAGTAACTGCTATTGCTGCTCCAGCACATACACATCAGATTGGTGCGCATACACATGGATATACTAATACGCATTCTCATACAGGAGCTGGACATACCCATGACGTTGCTGGCTCTTCTGCAACGTATACGATGGCAACAACAACTCGTAACACTGGTGTCTATACAACCACTTACGACGTAAGCCATGCACATACTTCTGGAACATATGCTTCTTCTACCCCAACTTCAGTTGGAACAACTGGTAGTAGCACTCCAGGAACAAGTGATTCGCAAACATCTTATGCCTCTGATGCAGCAAGTGCTACTGCAATTGGTACGCCTAAAACTGGTCTTGTAAACTTTATTATTAAAACCTAAGGAGGTTACATGTCTGCATCGATTTATAACATCAATATTGAGCAGGGTGCGACCTTTACCAGGACAATTACCTGGAAGGACTCTGCTGGCGCTGCTATTAATCTTACTGGCTATACGGCTCGGATGCAAATCCGCGAACGCGTTGAGTCAGCAACTGCTCTGGTAAGCCTCACAAGTTCTAGCGGGATTACCCTTGGTGGTGCTGCTGGAACGGTAGTGATCACGATTACTGCTGCACTAACAGATGCACTACCCAACATGAAGAGGGGTGTTTACGACCTTGAACTAGTTAGCGCTGGCGGGATTGTTACGCGTCTTCTTCAAGGCGAAGTAGTGGTGAGTCCACAGGTCACGCGATGACCGACCTGACGGTACAGAACAGCACTACCGTCGTAAGCATTGCAGAGAGTAACCCAATTATCTCTGTTGCTGAATCTAATCCGACAATCTCCGTATCGTCTACAACGAATGCGATTGTTGTCCAAGATCAGCCATCTGCATCGATTGTTCTAAGCGCTTCTGGTCCGCAGGGTCCACAAGGTCCTGCTGGTGCTGCTGGCGCTAACGGTCTTGACGGTGATGCTCACCAGACTTACGTATATAACCAGAATTCACCAAGCGATACGTGGACAATCACCCATAACCTGACTGCATATCCTTCAGTAACTGTCATTGATAGTGCTGGAACCTATGTCATCGGCAACATCGAATACATCTCAAATAATGTATTACGACTAACGTTTTCAGCAGCGTTTGCTGGACAAGCACTGTTAAACTAAGGAGCAATCATGGCTACAAAGTTTCTGACTAGTATTAACCTTACCCAGAATGAACTGCAGAACGCTCGTATTCAGAACCTTGCGTCTGATCCTGCTTCTCCAGTTGCTGGTCAAGTTTATTACAACACAACGAGCAACCAACTCAAGTATTACAACGGTAGTGCTTGGACCGCGCTGTCCACTGGCTCTGGTACGGTTACTTCCGTAACTGGAACTGGCGCAATCTCATCGACTGGCGGCACAACCCCAGCAATCAGCATCGCCGACGCATCTACAGCCGTTAAGGGTGCGGTGCAACTGAGCGACTCCACCAGCACGACGAGCAGCATCCTTGCTGCTACGCCAACTGCTGTTAAGGCTGCTTACGACGCGGCTGCTGCTAAGGTAGCCAGCGTTACTGCTGGATCAGCACGAGTAACAATCGGTGGAACTGCAACTGCTCCAACGGTAGACGTTGCGGCTGCTTCAACCACTGTTGCTGGTATTGTACAACTTTCTGACTCGACCAGCACGACAAGCAGCGTACTTGCTGCTACACCGACGGCTGTTAAGGCTGCGTATGACCTTGCTAATGGAAAGGCTAACCCAGGCGATACACATTATGTTGGAACTACTGCAGTTGCTCTAAACCGAGCCTCTGCAAACCTTGCGTTAACTGGTATTTCTAGCGTTACGCTTCCAGGTTCAACTTCTGGTACTGCACAGATTATCCCAACGGCTGTTGCTGGTACTGGGACGGTCATTACTCTTCCAGCAACGACTGGTACGGTTGCGCTTACTGGCAACAAGTTGTCAACATTTGCTGCGACTACTTCTGCTGAACTTGCTGGTGTAATCTCAGATGAGACAGGAACTGGCGCGCTGGTCTTTGCAAACACGCCAACGCTTGTTACTCCAAATATCGGCGCAGCAACGGGTACGAGCCTTGTACTTTCTGGAGACCTGACGGTCAATGGAACGACCACAACGCTGAACTCAACCACGCTTACGGTTGACGACAAGAACATCGAACTTGGCTCTATTGCTAGCCCAACAGATGTGACGGCAGATGGCGGCGGTATTACCCTCAAGGGTACGACGGACAAGACCCTTAACTGGGTTGATGCAACCGATTCATGGACTTCTTCTGAGAATGTTGACGTTGCAACTGGCAAAACATATAAGGTTGCTGGCACGACCGTTCTTAGCGGTTCTGCTCTTGGTACTGGTGTAACTGGCTCAAGCCTTACATCAGTTGGTACGATCACTTCTGGTACGTGGAATGGCACAGACATCGCTGTCGCAGACGGCGGTACTGGTGCTAGCACCGCTGCGGGCGCAAAGACCAACCTTGGCTTTATGACTCGCTATAGCGCAACAATCACGGCAGTGGCAAATACTCCATATACCGTGACCCACTCGCTTGGTACAAAGGACGTTATTGTGAACGTCTACGACTCTACCGACGCAATGGTTATTGCTGACGTGGTAACTGCTACAACTAATACAATTACTGTGACAAGCAGCGTTGCTGCCGACTACCGAGTCGTTGTAATCGGTTGATCCTTAGGAGGTTAAGATGCCCAAGTTTACCGCAAGCCTCAATCTTCCGCAGTATGCTACTGCTCCAGCCACTCCATCCAATGGCGACGTGTATTACAACACGAATGCTAGCAAAGCCTACGCTCGCGTAGGTGGAGCATGGGTTGAGATTGGTGGATCGGGTGGCGGCGCTGCTACGGCTACTTATCAGACAACAGCACCAGCAAGCCCAACGGTTGGGCAGATCTGGATTGACTCAGATGATAATACTACACCAGTCACTCTCAGCGTTGAAATTTATCCGACATTCCTATTGATGGGAGCATAACATGGCAACGACATATCGAGTGCTCGGACAGGTTTACCCAACGGCTTTAACGCTTACAACCGCCTACACAGTTCCATCGGCAACCCAAACAATTGTGTCAACAATTGCAATTAACAACCAGTCAGTAGGGATGACAATGTATTCAATTACAATTGAACCTTCTGGAACTGTTTCTACTGCAAACCTTAATTATATTGCTAGAGACGCAATAATTAATGGCAATGAAACCCAGTACATTACAGTTGGACTTACGCTTAATACCGCAGACGTTGTGAAAGTTCTATCTGAAAATGGAAACGTTTCGTTTAATCTATTTGGATCGGAGATTGCATAATGGCTGCTAATACTCTTGGATCACCAGATTCTGCACGTTTTATTAATGGTGCAAATTGGACAGTTCAAAGTTTCACTACTGTAGCCGCTGCAACCTCTTTTACAGTTCCATCTGGAACTAAGAAGATTGGGTTCTTCATCCTTGGTGGCGGCGGAGGCGGCGGTAGAGGTTCTAATGGCTCTACTAACAATGGCGGCGGCGGCGGCGGTGGTGGTGGTGGTGCTTTGTTTATTGCTGATGTTGACGCATCACTGATTGCTGGTAGTCCAATATATATCACTGTAGGCGCAGGCGGTGGCGGAGGCGGAACTGGTAGTAATCCAAATACTGGAGTAACTGGTGGGACATCTGGCGTTGCATTATCCTCTGGTGGTAACTATTGGGCAAGTGCATCTGGTGGCATAGGTGGCGCAGAAGGTGCACTTACCGTAACTTCTGCTGGTGGAGCAGGTGGAGTGTGCTCAGGAGGCAGTCCATTCTTATCGCCATCGCCCACTACAGCAAACGCGTTCTTAACTTTTCTATCTTCAGCCACACTAACTGGGATTGCATACACTAGAAAGGCATTCACTGGAGGTGATGGAGGTACTAGCAACAGCAGCACCTTGACTGCCAAGATAGGCTCATCCTCAGATTTTAGCAGCATATTTACTTTTCCAACTCTTTTTAACGTAGGTACGGCTGGCACTAGCGGTACAAATGCAGTTGGTGGCGCTGCTGGTGTTGCTGGATTTAGCGGTGGTGGAGGTGCTGCTGGTTCTTCTGGAGATCGCGCTGGAGGCGCTGCTGCTCAAGGTGGCGGTGGCGGCGGAGGGACAACGAGCACTACTGCCTCAGGCGCAGGCGGTGCTGGTGGTGCCAATACTGGTGCTGGTGGTGGTGGTGGCGGTGGTTCTAACACTGGAGCCGCAGCAAACGGAGGAGATGGCGGATCTGGTCGCGTAATCGTTTGGTATCGTTCTTAATTTAGGAGGCTGACATGGCAAAGAAAGCATACGTATGGAGCGGTAGCGCATGGGTAGAGATCACATCTCAGCCTAGCGTTGCGACTGCAACCACAGGCAATGCTGGCATTGTACAACTAGTTGATTCTACATCGAGCGTATCAACTACTGATGCAGCAACTCCTAACTCAGTAAAGACTGCATACGACCGTGGATCGCTTGGGGTAACCAATGCAGCCACGGCACAGGCTACGGCTGACGGTAAAGCCGCAGTTGCTACAACTGCACCCGCTGATATTGCTGCAACTGCTGCTGTTGGCACTGGCACAACGGCTGCTCGCGCAGATCACGTTCATGTTGGTGTCCCTGCGACAAGGACACTCACTGGAACTGCACCAATTACAGTCGGTGGAGTGTCTGGTACTGGTCAGGCTCTATCAGCAAACCTTACCGTTGCGGCTACGGCTGCGACAACAAGTGCTGCTGGCGTGGTGCAGTTGAGCGATTCGGTCAGCACTACGGATAGCACGCTCGCTGCAACTGCAACTGCAGTAAAGAGCGCCTATGACTTGGCTAATGCTGCGCTTCCTGGTATTGCAGGATGGAATTTTGCACCATCTTTCTATAGTAGCAATATTATTGCTAATATTCCTCATTATTCTGCAATTGCAAATAATGCAGCAGTGGCTGGTCAGGTGAAATTAATGAGGATAGTCCCTTGGAAGAGCGTAACTGTTAGCAACATTGCAATTGGAACTGCTGCAGTTAGTTCTAGTGGATTGACATTAGCGCGGTTTGGTATTTATACCCGCAGTGGCACAACTTTTACTTTAGTAGCACGCACGAATTCAGATACAACTATTGGTAATACCTCAAGTACGAAGTATACACGAGCGCTAAGCACTACTGGTGGGTATCCAGCAACATACGCAATGACGGCTGGAAGCGAATACTGGGTTGGTTTTATCTTTACTGGAACTACTATGCCAACTGTTTTATCTCATACCAACATAGCCACTCCAAGTTCTGGCGCTTCAATTTTTGGATATACAACGTATTTTCAATCCTCGCAAACTGATTTGCCAGCAACTGTTACAGGCAGTACTGGATCAACCATTGTCCATTATATTGAGGTATCCTAATGTCAGTTATCACTGAACCACCATATCTAGATCCTGAGACTGGTCTACTTGTTGAGATCGTCCGAGACGCAGAGACTGGCGAAATTATCGGCAAGAATGAGCGGATGCCTGAGGAGATACCAGAATGACGAAAGTTCAAGCGGATCTTATCCTTGAACGGCTTGACCGAATCGAGGGTGATCTTACACTGATTAAACTAGAGATGGCAGAGACACGTGGAGCATATCGCCTTGCAAAGTTTGTGATTGCCCTATTGGGCTTGAGCGGACTTGGTGGTATTACTGCATGGCTTGCTGGACAGGGGAAGTAATGCATGATGCTGATTGGTGGATAAGTTTCCATGAAGATTATCCAGGATTAAATGGTCTAATGCATGCCTACTTTGCAAATGCTAATTGCGGTATAACCTGTATTCGACTTAAACTGATCTCATCCCATGACGCTGATGGCTGTCTCATTGACCATGAGGCAAGAATCGCTGATATTATTATTCCAGATGAGTTTAAACTTGAACTTGCTATACATCACTGGATGGACCATAAAATAAACGCTTAATGATATCCTGAGGAGGTACTTATGAACCTACTCAGAGTTACTATAGTAACCGCAATATTACTGGTGAGTCCAGTAACAATATTTGCTAACGATAACAGAGTCAGCGTTGATCACACAATGGATTTCTTTGTTGTGGTTGATGAGCCAATTGACTTTGTTGCTAGGACACTTCTCTGCGATACAGAAGAAGTGCTCTGGTGTGCTGCTCCATCGCAAGGTGGGCATTTCACAGATAGCGTCCTATGGCTTTATGACTCTAACGGTTATTTGCTCAGAGTCGTGGACGACAACGGCGTATCATACGCCTCAATAATCCAGATTCACTTAGAGCCAGGTTTTTACCGACTGCGTGCAGGAAGGTTTGTCTGCTATGACAATAGTTGCATCCACCCAGAAGCACCATTTGAGCAGGGTGGGTACTATGACCTATTGACGAATCTACCGCTGGTCTTGGATCAAAACCCACCAGTGGTAAACCCTTCGCCGATTCCATCAGTACTCCCAACCCCTGAACCGAGCGTAGAGCCGACTCCCGAGCCGACCCCTACGCAGACACCAGAAGAGCCCTCACCTAGCCCTAGCGTGGCTCCTAGCCCTACGCCAGAGCCTTCGGTAGAGCCTTCTCAGACACCTCAACCGACTCCAGAGCCGACACCTACCCCAACGGTAGAGCCAACGCCTGAGCCGTCGCCAGATCCGACACCTGAGCCAACGCCTGTGGTAACACCAGAGCCAACGCCAGCACCGTCGCCTGAGCCAAGCATGGAGCCGTCAATTGAACCAACACCAAACCCGACTACCGAGCCCGAGCCGTCGCCCAAAGCGTCGGTTGAGCCCGAACTTTCACCTGAGCCTACGCCAACTAGTAGTCCTGAACCTCTGCCTTCTGATGGTGGATTTCCTGATTTACTTTCTGGTGTTTCAGAGCAACTAGGTGCGGCTGCGGAAGCCGTGAACAAAGCAATCGGCGAGGCTGTTTCTATTGTAACCAATCTGGGAAATGACCTTTCTCCTGTAGAGAAAGAAAAGGCTCGTGAAGCCGTTCTGCCAGCAATTATCGTCACTCAAGTGGCGCAGGCTGCTGTAGCAATGGCTATGGCTGCTCGCCCAACCACTCCAAGTGGCGGCAGTACGACAAGGAGCCGTAAATGATTAGGAAGATTATCAACGAGATTGTAGCAACTGGCTGGACTGTGTTCGGTCTTGCCATTGCGTGGGCAGTATTGCCCGATGGACCAACCCGCGACTTTGTTGGCGCGACCCTGTTGTTCCTGACACTCATCTGGGGGCTAACAATGCCCCTTCGCATTAAGGATTAAGGAGAGACTCATGAAGTTTAAGGTCAAGTCACAACTGGACCACGTTGAAAAGGGCGGAATTCTGGATGACTGCGGTCCTTCTAGCATGGCTGCCGCAGTTGCTTGGGCATCCAAGTACAAGGTTGATCCCTCCGCTGGGGATGGCATCAACGCAAAGGCAAAGGCAACTGGCTTCGTAGAGAAGCAGGGAGTATCCGACAACGGATCTTCGCTGCCTGACCTTATCAAGACCGCAAAGGTTCTCGGCGCTACCGCTCGCTTCGCAAAGTCGTGGGATGATGTAGTTGCTTCCGCCCATCGTGGCGCAGCGCTCGGTGTTTGGGTACAGCAGCCAATTGGCTATCCAGTAGGTCTAGAGGTAAGCGAGTGGCACACCAAGTGGGGTAAGTACTGGGCAAAGAAAGATCCTAAGCATGTCAAGGAAGGCTACGGTCACATGACCGCTGCTGGCTGGGATGCCGTTGATGGCTGGCAGTGGGCTTGCCCAACTCGCTCAGGCAAGGGCAAGGAACAGTTCGCCGTCAAGGTGACTGAGGCGCAACTCAAGGAGATCGCCGACTCCAAGCGTGTTGCTGGTAAGGACAAGGGTCTGCCACACAAGCACGTAATTATTATTGAGTGGAAGTAGGAGTAAATATGTACGAAGATCTTAAGGCATGGATTAAGAACATCAAGGACACCACTGGGATCGATGAGGCTCTTGTGGAGTTCTTCCGCACGTTCGTGACCGTCAGCATGTCGGTTGCACTAGGCTTGGGCATTCCTTTGCTTGACATTTCTGGCGGCGACTTCCGCACAGTTCTGTCGGCTGGTCTCGCCTCTGGGTTGCAGGTTCTTGTAAAGTACCTAGACCCAAAGAACACGGCGTTTGGCATTAAGGAGAAGGCTCCTGAAGATGCGGCTGCTGATAACGTTCAGTTCCATATCTAACTAATAGGTAAAATTGCCCCCTTCAGGCTACGGCTTGAGGGGGGCAATTTTATGTTTCCTGTAGATAAAGAAGCGACCAACCCAATCTGTCCCATCAAAGGATTCATCCATTGCTACTTCGCTGGCGTGGAAAGGTAGCAACTCTGGGTGCAGTTCGGCGATCTTCTTCTCCCACCATTCACGAGTACGCATTGTGACATGGGTTGCATCTGCATCGTCGTGCGCTGAGGCACCATCGGAGAGAGCAATCCGCATCCAAAGTTCTCCGCCATCCTTTAGGACTCGCAGCATCTCGCTAAGGATGTAAGGGACTTGGTGCTCTTGGATGTGCTCAAAGAACTCCCACGATGCCACGACATCAAACATGCCTGTGGTGTACGGCAAGCCATCAGCGGCATCCGCACAGATGAGCGAACCTTTTGCAAGGGGAGCACAGTGCTGCACAGCATACTCGCTGATGTCTATGCCGAGTGCCTCGTGTCCTCGCAGATTAGCGTGGTGCACGAACCACCCCTTTGCTGCGCCAACATCAAGGATAGTCAAGCCACGGTTGCCATGAGGGTACTCAATCTGCTCAACGATAGGAACCCATCGCGGGTCATCGGAGTAGTTGAGATAGTTAGAACCTTCTGCTCGCTCAAAGTACCCTTCGCTATACCGTGGGTCAGCCGCCATATCCGATAACCTTCACCAGCAAGAACCATCCAGCAAAGATGCCGACGATTCCAGCAACACCTTCAAAGTTCTGAGGCGCTGGTGCTGGAGCCTTAGCCAGAGCAAATACTGCGCCAACAACTCCACCGATAAAGAATGACCATAGTATGCTCATTCGTCCCTCCTCCGATCTTTCTTCGCCCAACCTTCTCCTTTGTAGAGAACGCTTGGGGAACTAAATACCCGCTTCATCTTAGTGTTATCTTCTGGACAGCGAACTTCTTTGTTGCTGTTCATAGAAACAATTACATCAATAACTAGGTCGCACTTTTTGCAGATGTACTCGTATGTTGCCATAGGAAGCCGACTATACCTTGACGTTCATCAACGCAAGAAGCGTAATGATGTGAATGACTAGGGCTACATTCCGTGCCCCAAGAGATTCCTCAGGCTTTGCGGTTAGGTAGGCTCGCAAGAAGCCAATGCCCTGAAATACCCAAAGGATGCAGAGCCATGCATAGGAAAATTCTGGGCTCATCGGCCACTCCTAACATTAAATAAAACAATCTCTACTTTCATCACCCCACGATGCAGACCAACTCCTAGCGCATCCCAGACTGCTGGCGCTAGATCAATGATTCGGTCATCCTTAGGGTTGCTCTTGACTCCATTGCAGGAGCACCAGTCAACGACCCAGACCACAACCGTACGCTTTGTAAGCGCAGAGGTCACCGTGATCTGGTATGGCTCGTTGTTATAGACAAAGTTCTTCATCTTACGGAGTTCTGGTCCAGCCGCACCGTAGAATGCGTACGGTCCACCATGTTGGTTACTTTCGTAGCCACCATTCTTTCGTGTATACCATGCGTGGTTCTTCGTTGCGTCATACCAAGTCGCAATGCCCGTCAGGATAACTGGCTCTGCAGTCGGCGATGGCTCTGGTGTTTGTGATGGTACTGGCTCAACAACAATTCGATACTGAGGTTGGGCAATCATAAAGACCCCAACAAAAGTCAGGAGCAACGCATTGAGCGTAAGTAGGGCGCGCATCAGTCTGTGAACCCCAGCCACGACTGCTCGCCACGGGCTACAAAGATCGGCATACAGCCCTTGTCGGTTGCTGCATATGCCCCAGCAATGTTGAAGTCAAAGTACTCAACTGCTTCAAGGTAGAAGTCACGCTCCTCGCCGTGAAATGGAAAGGACTCCTT
>Ga0304730_1002166_pt1 | contig 14242 bp, 9 predicted proteins | sample M_130628_MF_Meta_FD_190474 | JGI IMG/M metagenome (GOLD analysis project Ga0304730, IMG submission 190474) | Freshwater microbial communities from Lake Montjoie, Canada to study carbon cycling - M_130628_MF_MetaG (v2) (version 2) | ecosystem: Environmental > Aquatic > Freshwater > Lake | place...
GTGAAAGTTAGTGTTCAGGTAACACAAGTTGACTCTGGATTTTGTTTCGGATATTCAGACGGTTCGGTGGCTACTGCCACTATCGGAGGTACGGGTTCCTATAGATGGAAATGGAATACCACACCAACCCAAACTACTCCAAAAGCTGTAGGGTTAAAAAAGGGATCATATACTGTGATTGTTAAAGATGTTTATGGCTGCGCTGATTCTGCAACTGGTGTGGTCAGCGATCCTGAACAAATCGTACCGAAAATCATACTTAAACGTTTAACGATGAGGGGAATTCCCCATGATTTAAGTGCTGTAGTAACACCAAAAAAGAATTATAAATATGACTGGAAACCAACCGATGTTTTCTTTACTGTGAACACACTACCTAATCCAAGATTGAGTTTTTCAGAAACTACAAAAGTAGAATTAACTGTTACGGATTATAAGGGGTGTAAAGGATTTGACTCGTTAACTATTGTGGTAGTGCAGCCATTGTCCGAAATTATGCCTACGGGATTCACGCCGAATTTAGATAATTTGAATGAAGGATTTGGCTTGCCAGATATCTTTGAAATACAAGCCTTCGATGTATATGATCGTTGGGGAGAACAAGTGTTTAGAGGCGGTGTGACTATGCCTCGTTGGGATGGCAAGATTAACGGAGATTTAGCTCCGGTAGGCACTTATTCATATACAATCCAGGCCTTATTGAAAGGGACTGATCAAATAGTAAAACACGGAGGTTCAATCACTTTAATTAGATAACAAAATGAAGAAAATTATTATTACTGTTTGGGTCATTAGTTCTTTCTTAATTGCAAATGCTCAAGATTTGGTGTTTGCACAATATATGGGGTCGTCAATTTATACCAATCCATCTCTCACGGGTACTGGAATCGATAAATTCGGAAATAGCAGCGGTAGGTTGTCAACCTTATATCGTTCACAATGGGCTACAGGCACATTGAATAAATACAGCTCCAATTATTTCGCATATGATCAAAAAGTGAGCGATGGCTTTGGTGGACTTGGATGTTACTTGATTTCCGATAGGGCAGGTGCGGATGGCTTGTTTGCCTCAACCCAACTAAACGCAACTTATGCTTATCAAACGCCGTTTGGAAAAAAAGGTTTGGTTGGCCGATATGGATTATCGGTGGGTCTAAAAAGTCAAGGAGTTGATATTTCAAAATTGAGATTTGAAGACCAAATTAATTACACTAAAGGTGCCGTTGGAAATACACAGGAGGTTTTACCGTCAAATAGAGTGACCAAGGTAGATATGAATCTAGGTTTTATGCTTCACAATGAGAAATTCTATTTTGGAATGGCTTTACATAATATCACAAAGCCCAATTATGATTATTTAGGGACAGTAGATAATTATCTGCCGAGGAGGATGAGCATTCAGTCTGGCGGTAGTTTTTTAATTTTGGATGGAACTTATGGTTCAAATTTAAATTTGCTTCCGAGCCTGACTATAATCAAGCAACAGGATTTTTCTCAGTTTAATGTTGGACTCGGTGTACAATATCAGAATTTTATCATCAGCGGAGGAATCAGGAAATCAATGATTAACGAAAAGAACTCTGATGCAATGTTATTCTCTTTTGGCATTATCAAAGATCATTTACGATTGTCGTACACATATGAAAAAGTTGTTTCTGGCCTGAGATTTTATTCACCAATGACGAGCGAATTTGGAATTCAATATACAATTGAAAATAAGCGCAACAAGATAGATAAGGTATTTAAATTCCCTAAGATGTGAGGTTGCCAATCATTTAAGACTAGTGTGGAATTTGCAAAAAAAGAAGATATCATTATTAATATATGAATCTTGTGTTGTCGACATAGTCTTTCAACTAAGAACGTTAATGTCGGGGTGATTTTTTAGCAATCAGGGGGTGATTTCAAAATAATACTTTTGTTAACGTGCTTAGGAAATTCTCATTTGTTTTTAACCATTACGCTAATGGCGTAAGTTATTCTTTGAAAAAAAGCACGTTTGCCTGTCTATTTCTATTTAACCTCGGCGGTTTATTGGCTCAAATAAATTTAGATCATGGCACCTTAAATGATGCAGTAACGGGAGAATTGGTATACGGAGCCAAGGTTATTTCTAATGATGGTTACATATCCTATTCAGGTATGGATGGTAAATTTATTTTTCATCTTGAAAAAAATCGAGTAGTAAATATTCAAATAATTCACGCAGATTACAAAAAACTTTCCTATGCGTTAGATTACAACGACACAGCACCTTTGATCTTGTTTTTAGTGCCAATCATTGAAACATTGGATGAAATTGGGGTGAAAGCGAAATTTGCCGATGGTAGTGAACGACAGGCCAAAATGCTTGAAAAAAACTCTGAAAACATTATCAATGTAATCCCGTCTAAAACGATCGAATTACTTCCAGATATTACCACGGCGGCTGTATTGCAAAGAGTTTCCGGAGTTGCGATGGAAAGGACAAGTACCGGTGATGCGAGGTATGCCGTGATTCGCGGGATGGACCAACGCTATAATTATACTCTAGTGAATGGAATTAAAATACCAAGTCCAGACAATAAATACCGATTTGTTCCGATGGATATGTTCCCGGCAGATTTGTTGGAGAGATTAGAAGTAGTAAAATCACTTACTGCAAAAATGGAGGGTGATGCAATTGGTGGTGCAATGAATTTAGTTATGAAGGACGCGCCTAATAAATTAACTATTACTTCAAGTGCGAGCTCTGGTTCCAATTTGTTATTGTTAAACCGGGGTTACAGCGAGTTTGACCGCGATGCCATTCAACGTCAATCGCCGTCAGATCAATTTGGAAAAGATCACATAGCAAAACCAAGTGATTTTCAATATAATAGTTTTAATTATCACTCCAAAAAGTATCCATTTAATGGGAATGTTAGTTTTTCTATAGGTAATCGATTATTTAAGAAGAAGTTAGGGGTCATTTTCGCTTTGAGTACTCAAAATCTTTATCGTGGAGCCAATAGCATTTGGATCAAGCCAAACAATCAACCTGTGCCAGGGAATCAGCCTTCATTTGAAGATTTAAATACAAGGCAATACAATACGCATCAATTCCGGATGGGAATTCATAGTAAGATAGATTATAGATTTAATGCGAAAAACAAAATCAGTTTGTACAATTTATTTCTCCAATTAAACGAATTGCAATACAGGAAAACTGTCGATACAAGTCTTTCCATTGGTCGCAGTGGAACCGGTACTGGTAATACCTATACGCTTTGGCGATCTAGAATTCATGACCAGAGTATCTGGAATTCTACTTTACAAGGTGAACATACAATTAGTTCGAAATTGAAATTTGATTGGTCATTGGTTAATTCTTTGGCTAAAAGTGCCATGCCTGATTGGTCTGAATATCAAACAGTAGAGGTTGTTGGTTACGATATTAACGGCAATCAATATGCGACACCGAAAGTATTAAATATTCCTTTCTACAGAATATGGACCCGCAATTCAGACAAAGACCTCGCTGAATACGTAAATATTGTATATCAATCAAAAATTGAGAAAATACCAATAAAAATATCTATTGGGGGGATGCACAGAGATAAACATCGCGACAATCAGTACAATGAGTGGAATTTAATTCCAAAGACTTCTTCTATAGGTCAACCAGTTATTTTTGACGGAGTACTTTCGCCTGAAAAGTTTCAATTTAATGGCACTACCGCAGCACAGGGAAACCCCATTAATCCCTTGATTTATAGAGCTACAGAAAAGATCACATCATCCTATATCATGTTGGAGAGTACCGTTAAACTCAAATTGCACATGAATGCAGGTGTGCGATATGAAAAAACGCAACAGGGTTGGACAACGGCTCAGGATCCTAAGGTTTCTTACGGTGCAAAGGGGCTAGTTCCATATAATGATCTCTTGCCTAGTGTTAATCTGAAATATGTGATTTCTAAAAATAGGAATCTAAGAATGTCTTATTATGCGGCGGTCAACAGACCAGGATTCTTTGAATATGTGCCTTTTCATATTTTCGATGATAACTTTAGTTTGAGTGGTAACCCTAAGTTGAAACATACAACTTCTAACAATTACGATTTGAGATATGAGGTTTTCTCAAATTCATTAAATCAGTTGTTATTAGGGGCGTTTTATAAAGAGATTATCAATCCAATTGAAATGGGAATTGAATTTACCGGTACCTCTAGTGCGACCATGAAGCCTTTTAATTATGGTACGGCTAAGAATTTGGGAGGTGAATTGAATTTCGCTAAATATTGGGGTGTATTTGGGGTTTCTGGGAATTATACGTTTACACATTCTCGAATCAATACATCAAAACTTTTTTATAACAAAAATTACATTTCGGAGAAAACAAGTCAAATTAGACCTTTACAGGGCCAATCGCCGCACATAGCAAATTTTTCAATACTATTCAAATCTCCCAAATTAGGACTTGACGCTCAATTGGCTTGTGTATATAATGGAAGGAAAATCATCATGATTTCGCCCTATAAAGATTTAGATTATTGGCAGCGCGGTATTATTCAGTTGGATTTTTCTGTTGAAAAGAAACTCGTTAATAACCTAGTTTTCTATTTAAAAATAAACAATATTTTAAATGCCCCAGTAATTGTTGATATTTTACAACCAAATATTTATCAGCATGGCAAATTTGAACTGCCAATTCAAGATAGGGGCGATCGTGTGACTGTACAAAAAGAATATTATGGTCAGAATTTCAATTTCGGCATACGATTTAAAAATTCAGTTAAAACAAATAAAACAAATAAAATATGAAAACCAAAATTAATTTTCCGCTTGTGGCTATATCATTAGCCTTGGCCACGTCGTTAATTGTTTCTTGTAAAGAAGATCCAATTGCTCCTATTATTTCTGAACCCGAATTGCAAGTGGGTCAGACTATCACCGGTGACACATTAAAAGGTACAGTTAAAGGTACAATGTTGGCGGGTAAAACGTATTACTTTTATGATCAAGTGGTTGTAAACGCTGGCGACACGCTATTAATGCAAAGTGATGTTAAATTATTGGCGTTAAACCCAAATGCGCAGTTGATCATTAAAGGGGCTTTTGTTTCTTTAGGCACAAAGGATAAGCCAAACTGGATTACTGGTTATGATGCTTATAAAAACCCAGCGAAATACAAAATCAACACTTTACAAGATCCTAACAGCGATCCAGGCTTAATGCCAACGGGTAAATTGTGGGGTGGTATTCAATGTGACAAAACTACGAATATGGTTAATATCAAGTGGACGCATTTGGATTTTGCCGGTGGAACCGCGAGTGCCACAAATCCTCCTTCTGGATACACGTCTGGTGCTGCTTTATTTGTTATTTTCTTCCAAAATCCTAATGGCTTTTTGATTTTGGAGGATTCTTATATTTATGGGTCTTCTACTGATGCATGTCGTGTGAATGGTGGTAAAATTCATATCATGAGAAATACGGTGGAAAAATTGTCTTATAACGATGGTGATGCATTTAATGCCAAAAACTCTACAGTGGGTGATATCGCTTACAACCTAATTGTGGGTACTGCAAAAGGGGGGTCCAAAGCATCAAACAAAGGTACTTATGGTGCCACTCAAACGATGATTAATATGTACAATAATACTTATATCTCTGGTGGTTGGAGAAGTGTAGATCCAGACCGTGGTGCCAATGTGAATTATGAACAAGGCGCCAAAGGGAATGCTTATAATAACATATTTGTCAATTGTAAGACAGGTTTGCGTATTTTGGAAAATCCCGCTGCAGATACTTTGAATTGTTTCTACGGAAATAATTTGAGTTATGGTGATAGCTTGAGAATTGTAAATCAATTTTATCCTCCAACACATGCCTCAAAACCAAATATTAATGATATTCCGAGTCCAGCTTCTTTCTATCCTGGATACCCGAAATATACTTTAGGTCAAGTGTACGATGCTCCTGCATTGGTTGGAAAGAATAATCCTGAGTTTGTAAATTTCCCTTTGCCTACAAAATCAACAGTGAGTTTGTACAATTTTGTTGGTAATTATGATTTTCATATCAAAAGTTCATCTCCTGCAGTTGGTAAAGGATTTACTGGATTCAGTCCAATTGATGCTACAAAAGATGTTAGCAGTAAATCATTGAAAGCCACAGTTACAGCTCCAAGCAAAGATTTGGGTTGCTATCCTGTAGATGGTTCTGGTAATCAACACTAAGAAATTTCGAAAAATAGTAAACGATAGTTCCGCCGATTTCGGCGGAACTATCGTTTTTTATAAACATGGAATTGAGAATCATTGTATTAATTAGCATTTTATTTTTCGTCATTTTGCCGTTGGAAATCTTCGGTCAGAAAACGAAAATAGCAATTTCTTCCAACACAGGAGAGTTTAACTCTTTCGATTTTGTGGCACTCGCCGATGTGCCTTATAATACTCAAAGTGAAGAAAAATTCATCAAATTAATTTCTCGCATAAACGCAATTCAACCTGCGTCAGTTTTCTTTTTGGGAGATTATAAATCATCAAAAACACCTTGTGATTCTATTATTGATCAGAAAATGTTGCGGTATTTTAGTGAATTTACGCCTCCGGTTATTTATACTCCGGGCGACAATGAATGGACTGATTGTATTGATAAAAATGAGAAGTCGGATGGTTCATTTCCAATCAAAAGGCTTCAGTTAATACGTGCACTTTTTTTTCAGAGTGATAGTAGTATGGGTATCAATAAAATTCATCTCGATCGGCAATCTAATTTAAACGGATTTAGAGATTATCCTGAAAATATATTTTTTATTACTAATAATGTCGCATTTTCTACTGTTCACATTGTGGGCTCAAATAATAATTTGGGCATGGAACAATTAAAAATTAATGAATATTACAATCGCGCAGTTGCGGATTCTGTTTGGCTTGACCTGTCTTTTATTAGGGCTGTTGAATCTAATACATCCGCTATGGTAATCTGCATTCATGCTGATATGTTTTATCCAGACAAAGGCCGGTCAGGATTTATTCGATTTCTTTCACAACTCCAAGATTGTGCATCCAAATATGGCAAACCAATATTATTAATCAACGGCGACTCGCATCAATTTTTGATCGACAAGCCCTTAAAGAATTCGAAGAATAAAGTGTTCAATAATTTTACTCGAGTCCAAGTTTTTGGCGAAGAAGAGGTCGGAGCAGTGGGTATTCATGTCGACATAAATACACAACAGATTTTTTCCTTTTATCAAATAATCATAAACGAATGAGAACTATTTTTTACGTAATAACTTTGTTGCTAGTTGATCTATCTTTTGGTCAAGGAGGTTGTACTGACCCTCTGGCTTTGAATTATAATCCAGCAGCAAAATGGAATAACGGAAGTTGTTTGTATCAAGATGCAAAACAGCCTTTTAATTTGTTAAGCACTCCAAAAACAGGGATTGTGGAATCTTCTGGTTTGGTTTTTATTGATGGCTACTTTTTTGAACAAAACGACGCAGGAAACTCGAGTCAATTTTATAAAGTTTCACCAATCACGGGTGAGATTATTCAGAAAATCACACTTTCCAATTACGGGAATATTGATTGGGAAGATTTAGCCTATGACAGTCTGTATTTTTATATTGCCGATTTGGGTAACAATAATGGGATACGTAAAGATTTGAGGATATTAAAAATAAGCAAATCACAATTCATTGGCGATACGACAGCAAATGTGACTGTAAAAGCCGACGTGATAGAGGTGAGTTATAAGGATCAAACTAGTTTTATTTCTACTAGTACACATAATTTTGATTGCGAAGCATTAATAGCATTTAAGGATTCCTTGTATTTGTTCACGAAGAACAGAGGTGATAATAAAACAAAAGTATATAAGGTTTCAAAAACCCCGGGCAAATACATATTAACTCCATTTATTAGTTTCAATGTGAATGGTTTAATTACTGCTGCCGATTATTGCATCAAACGCAATGAAATTATATTATTGGGCTATCAAACGAATCATTCAAATAGCTTTATATATTATCTCAATGATTTTCAAGGGGATTCGTTTTTTTCTGGAAATAAAAGGCGAATACTACTTACGGGTGGTCCAGTGGATTGGCAAACAGAAGGGATTTGTTATAAAGGTGATTCTATGATATATTTGTCATGCGAGTCTGCAAATATTTCTAATACTATATATAAATCAAGTCGAAATAATTTATTGACAGCTGCCATTCGCAATGTAAATAAGTCAATGATAATTTTATACCCTAATCCAGCATCGGATAACTTGAGAATTACATCTCAATCCAGTTTGGGTAAAATAAGTGTGTTTAATAGCTACGGGGAATTACTTCGAGTTTTAGAGACACTTGAAAAATCGCTTGAATTTGATTTGAAATCACTTGTAACTGACTCGTCCGTAATTTATTTTAAAATCGTTAATCAAGATTCATTTGGCGTTTATCCCATTACGATATTACATTAAAACAATTTGTCGATAGACTAAATGAGTAAAATCTATACGAAAACATAAAAATGAAAAAAATAATGATTTTGCTCGCTGCAATTTGTATGGTAACGTTGTCATGCAAAAAAGAACAAACAACGATTAAATCAATTATTGTGGTTGAAGAACCTACTTGTGGATTTAAGGCAATTGTGTTAGTTGGGGATAATTCTGTTAAAAAAAGTTGGGTTAGCGCCAGCGCAAATAAAGCGAACGCAATTAAACCTTTAAGTGGCGTTGATTATTTTGCCAATCGTGGCGGACTAAATCCAAATGAGTTAACTTTAATGAGTTTCGGAAAATTTACTGATGACCAATCAGACCTAGTGGGTAGGATTACGATATTTATAAATAATGTTTCTGATACAGGTTCATTTACACTAGACAATAATAATTATGCAGTTTTATCTATAATAAGTGGTGCTACTTTAAAGCATTATGCTACCGATCTGGATAATAAAGGCGTATTGAATGTAACAAATTACAATACCGTTAACAATACCATTTCCGGTAACTTTAGATTTCAAGCGGTTTCTGATTCAAATGCCATTAACTTACAAAATGGAACTTTTATTGATATTCCATTTAAACAATAAACTGGTTTAAAACGTCTTTTTTTTGGGAGCTTACAACAGGGTTGAAATTGCATTGTATGTGCGTAATTTTGATGGGATGCGTCTTGGTTTGAGTCGAGTTGTTTTTTTGAAAATAATCGAATGAATATATTAAAATTTTGGATTTTCACAATCGCGTTTGTTTTGGTGTCAGGGCTCCAAGCGCAAGTTGTTTCGGATACTTTGCCCTTTGCCATTTCGAGTATCAAAAAGTTGAGTGATGAGGATTTGCAAAATAAAAAGGAGGGGGTGTATCTCACCGGAATTCCAGATATCAGCGTGGATCCAATCAATGGCTTGGGTTATGGTGGAGAAGGGTCATTGTTCTTCAATGGAAAAAAATCGAATCCGTTTTTCAAATACACACCCTATAATGCGGAATTGGACATCGCCGTTTTCAATACTACGAAGAATCAACGGGAGCTAATGTTTGTTTTAGATATGCCTTACATTGGTAGGTCGCCTTGGCGACTTCGTGCAGAGGCAGGTGTTGAGACCAATCCCAATCTGCTATATTTTGGAGGGGATAATCGGAGTATGTCGGGATTGAGTCTTTATCCAAATAACGACAGTTTGCAGGTGCCTCTTCAAAATTTGCCCTATTCCAAATACGAATCACTCATGAATCAGAAAGGTTTGGGCATGTATAATGGGTATTCAAAAACTGAATATATCCTAAACGTGAGTATGGAGCGCTCATTTTGGGAAAGTAAAATGCGGGCGTTGGTGGGTTTGGAGATGGCGCAGATAAATATGACGACCAACGGACCAAGAAGTATGTTACAAGAGGATGCTGCGAAAGGGTTGGCCTATGGCTTGGGTAAAAGCAATATCAATTTTTTTCAAACGGGTTTGATTTACGATACGCGTGATTTGGAAACCGATCCCAGTTCGGGTTGGTTTATGGAGTTGACCAATGAGCTGTCTTTGAAGAGTTTTGGATCGAGATATAACATCAACAAGGTGTATTTCCATGCCAATGGATATTTTGATTTATTGAAATTGCATCCCCGGGCGATGATTTTGGCAGTTAGGGTTGCTGGCGGACATACATCCAAAGATGCCCCGTTTTTTGAGCTTCAAGATCAATGGAGTTCGGAAGGCAGTACCGAAGGCTTGGGCGGGCCCAATACCTTGAGAGGGTTCAAGCAATCAAGGTTTTTAGGTCGCGTGATGACGTTTAATACCGTTGAAATGAGATGTCGTGTTGCGCAATTTGGATTTTTGAAGCAGCATTTTGCCATCAGCGGTGTACCCTTTTTTGATATTGGTAGTGTGAGTGATAATTTGGGAGGGGCATTGGTAAAAGCCAATTATCGACATTCATCGGGATTGGGAATGCGGATTGCCTGGAATGTGAATACCATTTTGCGATTTGATTATGCGATTTCTAATGAGGACAAGCAGTTCTTTTTTAATTTGGGGCATGCTTTTTAACAATTACCAAATCCGAGTTACTCCGTAGCTGTCGAATATGATGTCTTTGCTAATTAATTTCATTTTTTGATTTATTGCTTGACATGCCATCAATCGATCGAAAGGGTCTCCATGATGCAAGGTTAGGGAACTCAGTGTAATGAAGTCGACATTGCGAAAAGGAAGGATCGTCCACCCAGCCTTGTTGAAATAATAGAATAAATCATTCCAATCACATTGGAGCGTTATCTTGCCCAAACTCATTTTAATCGACAATTCAATGAGTGATGCCTGGCTGATGAATTTACTCATTTTTGGGTCATCTAGGATTTTGTTGGCCTCATTAGATAGTTTATGGTATTCGTGTAAATGCCAAATAATTACATGTGTGTCAATTAAATAATTCATGGCATGTACTCCTTGAACATTTCTAATGGGTCATCGAAATCATCCGACATATAAATCTTACCCGTTAAGATGCCTTTGATGCTGTTGTTTTGTTGCTGTGAATTTTTATAAATGAGAAATTCAGCAAATTGAAGCAATTGGAGTTGACTTTCTAGATTTAAGTTAAGGGTTGTTTCAAGGATGGATCTTTGGATCGATTTCGGTTCATTGTATTCGATGATTGGCTCGGAAACTGCAGTGTCAATTCTCTGCTGATAGTATTGCGTCAGCAACTCCTCGATGTTTTCACTTAGGCTTTTTCCTTCTTTGGCTGAAAAGAATTTGGCCCTCTCGTGAACGTTTTTATTCACGGTGATGTTAATCCGGATTTTGTTCATACATCAAAATTAATTGATGTGTATTAAATTAAAAAGTACACACGTATTGGTTTTGAAAATTTGCAAAAAGTATTTTCAGTTTTGGGATTTACACCATTTGTCTGTTGATTTCCAATCTTTGTTGTATTTTTGAGATTATGGTAAAATCGGTTACTCGCGGATTGTTATTGTTCTTTGTGTTGTTGGTTGTGGAGGGATTGAAGGCGCAAACGTTGATGAATGGCTCAACGCCGCATCGGGTTTTGGCGAATCCACAAATGGTAATTTTCAAGGAAAATGAACAACCCAGTGCCGAGCACTGGCCAGTGGTTTTATTGAAATTGGGTAAATATACATCGCAAAGTGAATGGAGGAAATACCAAGAAATTTCCGACGATTTGGGCCAAACACACTATCGGGTACGTCAATATTATCAAGGAATACCTTCTTTTTTATCGATAGGAATTGTTCATACTCAAAAAGGTAAAATCCTTTCCGTGAATGGCGATTTTGTTTCGGAAGCTCAGTTTTCTGGAAAGATAGTTTTAGATGAAGCATCGGCATTGAAATTGGCATTATCGAATTTGCCGGCAAATAAATATTATTGGGAGGATGCAGCCCAGATCACGGCGCTTCAGATGGCGACGGGGAATCCTGATACTACTTATTTTCCTAAGGGGAAGTTGATTTATATGGCTCAAGGTCTAGACTTGGGCGGTACGCATCGTTTGTGTTTTCAGTTTGATGTGTTCGCTAGCGAGCCCTTGGCAGGGAGGTCGATATTTGTGGATGCTGAGACTGGAGAGATTGTGGCATCAAATGATTTGATTTTGCATGGCGATAGTAAGGGGACTGCTGTGACAAAATACAGTGGGACGCAGAAAATCATAACGGATAGCACCGCTACAACGAATTTTAGGCTTCGTGAAAAGGGTAGGGGTACGGGCATCGAAACGTATAATTTAGCTAAGGGCACGACGTATGCAAGTGGAGTTGATTTTATTGATGCCGATAATACTTGGAATAACGTGAATGCCGCTAAAGACGAGGTGGCGACGGATGCGCATTGGGGTGCGGAGATGACGTTTGATTATTATAAAAATGTCCATTCAAGGAATAGTTACGATGGCAATGGCGCAAAGATTTTGAGTTATGTGCATTATAGCACCAATTACAATAATGCTTTTTGGGATGGTACACGAATGACCTATGGCGATGGGGATGGTACAACGTTTACGCCACTTACGGCTTTAGATGTTTGCGGACATGAGATCACCCATGCGGTAACGACGAATACGGCGAATTTGGTTTATAGCAACGAGAGTGGTGCGTTGAACGAGAGTTTTAGCGACGTTTTTGGTCAGACCATTGAGATATGGGCCCGTCCAACGAAATATAATTGGCGCATTGGTGAAGATATTACGCCATCAGGGAACGGAATTCGTAGCATGGTGAATCCCAATTTATTCAGTCATCCCAAATATTATAAAGGTGTGAGTTGGTATGCGGGCGCGGCGGATAATGGGGGCGTTCATACGAATAGCGGCGTTCAGAATTATTGGTATTATTTGATCGCCAAGGGCAGTAGCGGTACGAATGAAAAGGGGAATGTGTTCAAGATTGATTCTTTGGGTATCGATAAGGCGGCGAAGATTGCTTATCGAAATTTGAGTGTGTATTTGACAAGTAGTGCAACGTATGCGGATGCGAGGACATTTAGCATTTTATCGGCGTCGGATTTATATGGTCAGTGCAGCAATGAAGTGATTCAGGTTACCAATGCTTGGTGGGTTTGCGGCGTGGGCAATAAATATGATTCAGCTTATGTGAAGGCAAATTTTGCGGGGGATACGGTGGCTTGTACTACGGGTAAAACGATGAATTTTTTGAATTATTCGGAGAATTACAAAGCCAGTAAATGGTATTTTGGCGATGGTGGTACGGCTCTTACCACAAACACATCGCATGCTTACAGTAGCTATGGGAAATTTACCGTGAAGTTGGTTGTGGACGGTTGTTTCAAGGGTAAGAAGGATTCGATGACGAAGGTTCAGTATGTAAAGGTTGATAGCACTTTTGATATTTGTAAGGCGTTTTTGTTGCCGAAGTCGGGTACGGATAGTGCTGTTGGCTGTCGGGGATTCGTATATGATGAGGGTGGTGAGGACAATTACATCACCAATCAGATTGTGAAGTTTAAATTGAAGTTGCCGGGTGCGGATAGCATTCGATATCGCTTTAAGGTTTTGGATTATGAGGCGGGGTTTGATTCGTTGGTGATGTATAAGAATAGTGTGGCGGGTGCGAATCGTTTGGGGCAGTTTTCGGGTAGTACTTTGCCGCTGGCAGGTGCTTGGAAGACGATTGCGGGGAATGCGTTATGGTTTATTCAGTATAGTGATCCGATGGTTACGGGCAAGGGATTTAAGGTGGAATATATAGGCGTGTTTAAGCCATTGGATGTTCGATTGCGCAAGGATACGATTGTGTGCAAGGGTCGGCCGGTGTTGTTGTCTGCGGCCGCCGCAGGCGGCCGCAGCACCCCCTATACCTATTCATGGTATGGCACAGGGGTTTCCGGGGGTGGCAAAACACAGGCTGTGTTTCCCGCCGCAACGCAGCAATATTCGGTGGTGCTTTGGGACGGCTGTGCATTGAAATCTGATACCGCCATTCAAACGATTTATGTCAAACCTCCGCTGACCGTCAAAATTCTGCAAGCAGATACCGCCGTTTGTATCAGCGATACAATGTTCCTGGCCGCAAAAGCATCGGGTGGAGATACCGCTGGTTATAAATATCAATGGTCGAATGGTTTAGGAACATCGCCTTTGACATCCATCATTCTAACAGATACAGTAAAAGTTTATCTCACACTAACAGATGGTTGTACTGTGGTTTCTACCAAGGACAGTGCTCGTTTGGATACCTATTTGCCGTTGATGATGTCGGTGTCTAACGATACCACGCTTT
>Ga0304730_1002167_pt1 | contig 14236 bp, 22 predicted proteins | sample M_130628_MF_Meta_FD_190474 | JGI IMG/M metagenome (GOLD analysis project Ga0304730, IMG submission 190474) | Freshwater microbial communities from Lake Montjoie, Canada to study carbon cycling - M_130628_MF_MetaG (v2) (version 2) | ecosystem: Environmental > Aquatic > Freshwater > Lake | place...
TATTTTCATAATGTTCTTTACGTGATTCTTCATTTGTTAACATTTCTAGTAAACATACGCCAAAAGCATACATAACAACATAAGTATCATATTCTTTATCAAGAGAAAACGATAACATTTCAGGTAATGTACCGACTGAACAAATACTTAGAATTTTAATCCAAAATCAGTAAGATTTTATAATAATATACAATTTTTTAATATAAAACTGTATCTATTTACAAATTGGTACCTGGTCCAAATTACTTAAAGCGTCGGTTATCATTGAAACTATATTTTCCGGAATTATACCTCCAATTACTGGTAATTTTTTAATTTGTTCTATATTATCTTTTGCCGCATTCATTTTATTTTTAAAATCTTCCAATTCTTTATCTGTTAAACATTCAGATTCAGCTGAAAGCTTTGTTGTCATAGATTGATATGCAGTAAATCCATCAAAAATAGATTTAATTTTCGGACCAAAATATACAAATGCTAAAACAAGTCCTCCTATGAATATTATATTAATAAGCATGAATAAAGTATTCACAATACCAAATAAGGTATTAAATATTCCAAAAAAAGTATTTATCGTAGTTAAAATAATCCCCATTTATTATTTATAAAATAAAAACTTTTAATAAAATAATTTAGAATGTAATATAAATAAATTATAAACCATTATTATATTATTTTAATTATTTTTATACTAAAAATAGTATAAAAATAAATTATTCAAACGTTAATAGTAATTGGAATATGTATAAGATAATGTTATATAATTTTATTAGTATTTTATGTCATCGGTTGTTTCATTAACATAATTATATAATTTTTCTATTATATTTCCATGTGTAAATGGAATAGGTTCAAATAAATCTTGTAAACGTGAAATTTCTTCCCCCAATGCAGGATTTTCACGTTCAAGCATTTCATAAGTTTCAGTACCGTAAATTACATCGTATATACATTCGTCGGAAACTAATTCCGGCATATCATCAGAAAAAAGAGGAGGTATATCATCAGAAAAAAGAGGAGGTATATCATCACCAGAAACTAACTCTGGCATATCATCATCAGAAACAAGAGGAGGCATATCATCATTATAAATAAAACCATCCATTTCTTCATGATTTACATTATATTCTAAAAAATTTTGTTCAATGATAGGAGCGCACATAACCATATTATATATATTTTTTGTATAATTAAATCAATTTTTATTTTTCTTTTTAATGATAAATGTCTAAACCCAGATATTGGCCATCAAATTTACCATGGAATGAATCTTATGTAATAGTAGCAGAATTAGAATCTTATCCTCCAGTATATGTATTAAATACCGGAACACGAATAAAAGGTGAATTACCGTTATCAGAATATAAAAGAGTTACATATATACCTAAAAAGTCCAAGAAAAAGTCTAAAAAGTCTAGAAGAAAGTCTAAAAAGTCTAAAAAGTCTAAAAAGTCTAAAAGAAGATGTTAAATTACACCCTGAATAAAATCTAATCTTTCTATAACTTTATCTATTTTATCTGATATATCTTTAATATTTACGTCTTCTTGATTTTTATCATCTTTAAACTTATTATAACTACTTAAACATTGTACAATTGCATGAATAATACCATTTCCCTGAACAGGTAAAAATGGCATTATTTCACTTGCAATAAAACATACAGATGAAAAAATAGAAATATAAAATGTAGGATTATCTAATATTGATGTCATTTTATATTTACAACTTGACTTTAAACATTATTTAATTTCGATAAAATAAAATTGAAATTTTAACCGATAAATATATCTTAAATTTGGGATATGTCTGGAATTAATTGGTCTACTTTTGTTATGAATAATGAACCTGAATTAAAAATTTTCGGTTCAAAGAATAATACGAATACTACGAGTTTTATAAATTCAACGGGTAGTTACAGATCCGAACCAAGAATGTTTGGACATTCAACTCCTACAAGTTCTAACCGTTATGAATCCAATACTATTCACAGAAGGAATGAACCAGCTACAAATTTTAACAGTTATGAATCTAATACTTTTCGTGGAAGAAATGAACCAACTAGAAATTTTAACAGTTATGAATCCAATACTATTCGTGGAAGAAATGAACCAACTACAAATTTTAAAAATAATGGTTATTTTACAAAGTTTTCTGTAGAACAAAAAAATTACAGCACACAAAAGAATAATAAAGATGTTATCGTAGAGTTTCCAGATAATTCAACAAATATTATAAAAAACCCCGAAGAGAAACTTGTAGAAAAGCCTAAAGAAACTCCAAAAAAAATTACAACTGCGTTATTAAAATTAGACAAAGTTAATAATACAATTAATGGATTTATGGAAGACTTTTTATCTAACTCAGACATTTCGAATAATAAAGAATATTTAGACTTATGGAAAAGTTCAGGTAATCAAGATAAGCTATGTTTATATATTAAACAGAAAAAGATTAAGATGAAGGAGACTATAGAAGAAAGAAATGCTAAAAAAATGGAAAAGAAAACAAAGCGTGAAACAAAGCTTAAGGACATACATCAGAAGCGAATGGATAAACAACAAAGTAAACCAAAAACTGCATTTTATTATTTTAAAGAAGATGAAACTATAAAACTTAAGTTAGAACATCCAACTTGGAATAGAAAAGAAGTACATGCAGAACTACAAAAGAAATGGAAAGAAATTAAGAATACAGAAGAAGCAAAACCTTATAGAGAAAAAACTAAGTTAAATGAAGAATAAATTAAAAAAATACAACATACTTAAATATTTTTAATACATTTTTATGTATTAAAAATTTCAATTATATCTTATTTCTAAATATTTGTTTCGAATATTTAATACATCTGAATCTTCATGTGTAAAATAATATTTTCCATTTCTTTTAAGTAAAAAAGGTAAAAGTTCTTCAGTATTTTTACATATTTGACAAACACTATACTTAATTAACGATTTTAATACTTGTTCTTCTCTAAATAACGTATGTAAAAAGGTCTTTTCATTTTTCACATCTTCTTCATTCATTTCTATATCAAAAAAATCTTGATCGTCGTCAATATATGTTGCAATTACATTAAATTTAAACATCACCCTATAATATAGGATACAAATCTTTTAATAAATCAATTTTAAATTATATAGTACTATTATTATCATTTCTATCTACATCTATTTCATAATAATCATCTTTCATTTCATTGAAATCTTTAAACAATACAGTAGAATATTTTTGCAAATTTAAACTTGTAATTGTATTTACACAAGATTTTGAAAGATTTCCTATTGCAGTATTACATGTATCGCACCACATTAAATCTTTTCTATCTTTAAGAGAACAATTCATGTAACTTTTATCAGCTTTTCTGTACGGTGAAACAATATTTAAATACAAATTCCAGTTTTTCTTTGAAACTTTTAAAATTTCTTTACCATTAACTCTTGTTAACATTTTATTTATAAATTTTTTATATTTAAATATAAAAAATTTGTATTACTTTATTTACTTTACTTTTAATTATTAGATTCGCAAACAGTATCATTATGACACTCGCATTCGCAATCTGTATCGTCACAATCATCTATACCAAAACACCAAACAGGACCGTATCCTCTAGTGTAATTTTTGTATTTTTTAGGAAATTTTGTTTTGTGTTTTAATATATATTCAATATATTTTTGCGTATTTGTTTCTTTTAGCGTTTTCCATTTGCAATTCAATTCATGTCTTGTAAATTTAGCTATTTTTAATTGATCTTTACAGAATAAAGAATAACCAGGAATAGTTTTTAAGTATGCGTCTCCATACAAAAAATAACCACCATCTTCTTCGTTCTCGTAATATTCATCATAACCTTCATATTCGTCGATTGGTAGACAATCTTCACAACCTGAACAATTATTGTCTAATTCGCTATCATATTCAATACAAGAATTATTCGACATACCATTAGATATTATGTTTAGGTAATTTTAAAATTCAATTTTTAGCAGAAGAAATATAAAATTGAACTGTATTATAACATCGTATGATAAAAACGGGAATGGATAATATAGGTGATATTGACGAACGTGGTTTTATTAATAATTTAGATAGGAATGGTTACTCTATTGAACAATGTATTCTAGAATTGATGGGAAACAGTATCGATGCTGGCGCTAAGAATATTATTTATATCATAAATAAGAAAATTTCTATTATTGATGATGGGACAGGTATGAATATAAACGGATTAGAAAATATGTTCTCTATGTATAGAGAAAACCATAATAATTCTAAATCAATAGGTATTTCAGGTATTGGCGGTAAAAATTCACTTAAAATAGCTGGACAGAACACAAATGTAGAAATATTTACTTTAACTTCAGGTGGAGAATATTTAAAATGTAGTGTTCCATGGGATATTATCGTTGATACCGGTAAATACAGTAAAATGATAAAAACAAGTTTTATGACGGAAGATGAAAAAAATGAGTTTTTTGAAGAACGTAAAAATATGCATTTAAAAATAAGGGGTACAACTATAAGATTTGTTTATAATGATAATTTACATAATAGTATTTTAAATAATTTTATGAGTGACGAAGATAATGAGATTGATAGTTTCAATTGGTGTGGTATTATTTACGGAAAGTTTAATGATATAAATTTTAAATATAAACATTATCAAAAACCATCTGAGATCTTAGAAATAAAAAAATACAACTATTTTAATTGTAAAAATAATGAATATTATTTAGGTAAAACAGAATATATTATTGAACATTACAGAGATAAAAAAAATAATGATATATTCTTATTTGAAGAAGATAAAAAAATAATGCATTTTCCATGCGTTGGAGGTGCTAAATTTTCAAGAAATAAACAAGAGTATAAAGGTGATTTAAATAAGTTAATATATATCGGAAATTATAAACATAATATTGCTTTAAAATTTAATAAAGAATTCTTTGATCCCGAGAATCCAGAAGATCCAAATACTACAAGATATAACAATGTTTATAAAAATACATATGGAAAAATTTTAAAAACAGATAAGATTGATGGCGAAACATTAATTATAAGAAATAATCAGGTAATATCTTCATTTTATCCTTTTGAAAAACCTGCTAAATCAAGTTCAAGAGCCGACTGGTATAATTATTTATTAATAAACGGTGTTAAATCAGAATTAGAGTATGAAGTAAATTCATCTCAAAATAATGTTCAGGATATCGTGATTGGTATACAACAAAATAAAAATCAATATAATGATAAAGATAAACCTCCAAAACAATTAAAAAGAATAATTGCAGAACAACGCAAATATAAAACAGATGAATTAGTAGAATATTTTAAAAATATTTTAGAAAATAAGATAGTCTCGGATAATGGTTCTGAAGACATTATTTCAGACGATAATTCAGAAAATATTATTATAGATGAATTTGACAATAAGTTAGAAAATGAAGTTGTAAATGAAGTCGTAAATGAAGTTGATACTTTAGAAAATGAAGTCGTAAATGAAGTTGAGACTTTAGAAAATGAAGTTGTAAATGAAGTTGAGACTTTAGAAAATGAAGTTTTAAATGAAGTTGAGACTTTAGAAAATGAAGTTTTAAATGAAGTTGAGACTTTAGAAAATGAAGTTTTAAATGAAGTTGATACTTTAGAAAATGATTTAATTATAATTGATTTTTGTAACAATACTTTATTAGATGATATTTACAATATATTTATAAAATATAATCAGTTAGAAGTATTTAAATTAATGAAAGATGATTTTAAAAATATTAGTAACAAATATTCTTGATTTTTAAACTTTTAAAAAGTTTAAAAATTATAATTCAAAGTATGCTATAGCTTTTTGTAAAGTTGTTAAAATATTTTCATAATCATCATTTTCTATTTTATCTTTTATTTTATTATAAATATCCTTAATATTTTGTATTATATGTTTAGGTGATATATTATTGTTATTATTACAAGTATTTTGTAAATTAATATCAACTTCATTTATTATTTTAATATCTAATTCTTTTAATAAATACATTCTATTATCTTCTCCTCTTTTGTATAACATTAAATACTTCTTTATCTTTTTTAAAAATGTATTATCAGATTTAAGTATCTCTATCATATATTTATATTTCAAACTACTTATTTGTATTGAATTATTAGTGTAAATATTAATTTCTTTAATTATACTTATTAGATCACTTTTTTTTGTACATTCTTCGTATGTTTCATTACAAATATTACATATTTCTTCATCGATGTACATTTTATTAATAAAAAATTCTTTTTAAGTATATAATAAATGAAAAGTCGTCGTCGTTCATACTCTAAAAAAAAGTGTCCTAGAGGTTCTATTTCTAGAGTTGGTTATTCTTACAGAAAAAAATCTAAGAAAATTAAAGTACGTGCAAGTTGTGTTAAATCTCGTGGTTTAAGAAGTCGTGGAAAAAGAACTCGTCGTGTTTTACCTTTACTTAAAAAAGGTTCTCTTACAAAATTTGGTTATACAGTACACGAATCTTCTGATATACGTAGAAAAGCTCTTCATAAAGCATTAAAAGAATACGGATATTCGTCTTTAATAAAGAAATTAAATGCTGTCAGATTATTAACTAGAAATACAAGTCCTGGTAATTCTAAAATTTACGATAGTGATATTAAATATCTTCAAAATTTAAATCCAAAAAAATCAGGAAGAAAATCAAAAAGAAGTAGAAGTTAAAAAAATATTAAAATAAAAAATATTCTTATTAATAAAAATGGCTGAAGCTAATATAGGATTATGGTTTGTTATGTTTTTATTTTTACTTGGACCAATAGCATTTATTCATATGAGTAGGTTATTTAATTATTCTGGTGCAAACCACTTTACAAAATTTCCAGTATCATTTGCCGCTGAATTATTTGCAATTTTAGCATGTATTTCATATTTTATATGTGTTTTATATACAGATAGAGTAAAGAAACAAAAAACACAAGATGAAAATATAGTAAAAACAAGGGATATGATATATAATGTTTCAATAGGTTTTGTTATAGCAAGTTTAATTACACTTTTATTGAGCTTTAAATTTAGTTAATTTTAAATATAATATAATATATTATATTTAATTTTTTGGCAAGTCTGTGTGTTTATTATTTGCGTTAAATAACATATTTCTAAATAAAAATGTATCTAAATTTTGCGGATAATTATTAAAACTATATTTATCAAAAATTATAGCAGCATACTTATAATTATATGAATTTGCTGGTATGTTGATCCATTGTGCTTTAATATTCTTAATTAGATTTGGAAGTCTAAATATACCTGAAGAATCAAAATCGTATAATACTATTTCTCCATCAGAATTTAAACCGATATTATCGAGTTTCCAGTCAATATAAGCAATTCCATTATTTTGCAAGTAACGTCTTGTTTTATTTAATTTTGTTAATTGTACATATAAACTTACTAGCTTTTCTTTTTCAGATTTTTTTTTAATATTAAAATAAGTATCAACTATATTTGTGTCGTAATATTTACCTATTTCATCTTCACTAAAATGTAAAATTTTAATAAGATTTTTATTATAATCTAGATTTTTACCTAGTTCAAATAATTTATTTATGATAGTCCATTCATTTTCGCCTGCTTCACTGTTTCTAATATATTTTCTATAAATATCTCTTGTATCTTCATTTTTATCGTCTATAGGTTCTGTATTATCATAGTTTGGGTTATATATTAACATTGTATTTTTATTAAAATATTTAAAATAAAATTCAATATATTTTTTAAACTTAAAAATAATTATAATAAATATAAGTATGAATTTTTTTGATCTTCCACCAGATATTATTAGAAATATTTATAAATATGATCCAACATATAAACAAATTTATAATTTGATTATTAAGGAAATAACTTTATTTCCAAAATTTCAATTTTATGATGATATTTTTGGGTCATATTTTTTTCATTTAGTTCCTTATAAAGGCGTGTATATAACTACGACAATTAATGATATAAATTATAAAAAAGCATTTAACAGAGCCCTTGTAAAAAAGGTTTTTTAACCTTTAGTCTACAAAATGATGTAAATTTACATAATAAATTTTTTCTTAACCTATATTTTGTGTTAAGAAAACCTATAATTAAAAATATTGATAATAGAGGTTAATAGCCTTAATAGTATTTTTTGTATTATATTCAAGTCTATACATAAATACAAATTTATCTATATCAAAATTAGCTATGTAATGTGAACTTAATATTTTTTCCTTTTGTTTATAAAGTATAAACTCATAACGATGTGGTTCATTTTTATAAGGTGGAGATGGTGGAAAATATGGACAAATAACCAAAATAGAGATAATTTGGTTATTTAAATTACTTACTATATAATGTAAAAAAGATAACTTGAATTTTCAGTTGGTCTAGTTGAATCGATATCTATCATTATAAGGGTATAATAAACACCATTTTCTTCGCCATAAATTTAGATGTAATTTTTTCCATTTCTTCACTGAATATTTCTCTTACATTTTCATCGTATTCTTTGATATCTTTTTATTTTTTGTATCCATTTTATAAAATAAATATATTTTTTTAAATAAAATAATGTCAGTATTTGAAAATCCTAGTTTTTATGTATCTATCTTTTCTGGGATATGTTTCATTGCAAGTGAAATACTTCCTTTTTTACCAACTGAAGGTAATGGTATTTTTCATACTATAATAAAATTATTAAGTAATTATAATAAACAACCAAAAAATGATATTGAAAATAAAAATGTTATTGGAAATGAAGATGAAAGAATAGAAGATCTTGAAGAAAAAATTAACTCTATTTTAGATAAACTAAATAATATTAATAAAGATAGATTGGACCCTTAAAACCAACTTAAACTCATAATTTGATCGTAGTCTATAACTAAATCTTCTTTTATCTGTTTTTGTTTTATATTATAAACTATATTTTTTATATGATTGTATAAAATCATCTTATCTTCGTCATTTAAATTATGAAATAATTTTAATAAAGTTTGTATATTATCTTTCATTATATAATTTATTTTCTATTTGTTAAATCAAATTAAAAATTGATTTAGTCTCCAGATTTTTAATAACGTATTTTTTCTTAACCTAAAATACAGGTTAAGAAAAATTTTATAATGTCATTTTAAAGGTTAAATTTTTTTAAAATAAATTCTGGAGGGTCTAATATGTCTTCTTTTTTATATTTAATTATCTTTTTACTATCAAAATCTTTAGCCGGTGTAAATGGTCCTTTTACTATTATAGGTTTATCCAATTCTATACCCAATAAATGAGATTGATATATTCTACCCTCTTTACTCCAACTTTTCCCAAAAAATCTATTAAGATAATCTTCAGACTTATTTGGTATAAGTATATGGGTTTTACCAAATTTTGCATATCTTAGAGGATAGAGTTCTTCAAGATATAAATGATCCTTTGGCCAACCTTCTCGAGCCCATTTATGTGTATATACTACTTTACATGGTACTTTTTTGTCTAAACTTGCAGAAAATATATCAATAAAAGGTAGTTTATAATTTTTTTTATCATATTCAGCATCTTTATAAAATACTTTAATTAAATTTAACCCAGTTTCTTTAACTACTATACACCCGATTTTTTTAAACTGATTTACTATATTAGGCGATAAAATATTTAACCAATCTTTGTGCCAAACTGATATGTCTATGTCATCATCCCAAGTAATTATACCCTTATGACGTAAAGCGCCAATAGTTGTTCCAGAAACACCCCAGTAATGAATGTTATTTTTAACAAGAATATCGTTAACATCGGTCATAAGAGAGTAAAGTTCTTTATAAAATTTTTTTGGAAGGTAAAAGTCTTCTGCTATCATTTATTAAATAAAATATAATAATTTAAGTGTCAATAAAATTCTGATACGTGTAATATATTTTGAGCATCAATAAAATTTTATTATGTGTAATATATTTTGAGCATTAACCTAAATTTTTTCTTAACCTATATTTTAGGTTAAGAAAAACTATAATTAAAAATCTGAAGACTTGAGATTAAAGTGTTGTAATAGCGCTTAATTCACTAACAAAAATAGAATTGTCTGAACCTAAATTATTTATTTCTGTTGCTTTAGGTTCCGTATGTAAAAATTTTTCTGAATCCATACTGCCATCTTCATTTGTCCATATTTTTTGTGCTACTTTTGTGTTTATATCTTTGATTCCACTTTCTAATAAAATATTAGTTAATTTCTTAGCTTTAATATCTTTCTTAACATCGCCAAGACTATCTTTGTATTTAAAAATATGCCTACTTGGATCAGTACATACATATGTTAAATTACCATCGACATCTTTTAAAAAGTTATCAACTGTAAAATTAGCTAAACTTTTTTGTCCATTCATAAGATGTATTTCTTCAAATTTGTTATATAAAATATCCTTAATATTCTCTTTATTTAAATTTAACGAATTTATATTAAGAATTTTATTGTTTATATTGTTTTTAGGCTGTTTTGCAATATCCTGAATTACTTTATGGTCAGATTCATAAATTTGTGAACGAACACTTAGTTCAACTATTTTTTTCTCAAGTTGGATTATTTTATCTTTTAATTTTTCATTATCTTCTTTCAATATAATATTTTCTGATTGTAAAATATTAACTTCATCTTTAATATTTTTAATATTTTCATTTTTGTTTTTACAGGTTTTAATATGACTATTTAGATAATGCAATAATGTAAATTTTTTTAAACAATATTCACATTCAAAGTGTTCAACGTCTTTAATTTTACCTTGTAATTTCAAACAATATTTTGCAGAAGTTTGATGCGTTTTTAAAGTTGTAGCATTACTTAAAATTTTTTTGCAAAAATTACACTCCATTTTATTATTAAAATATATTTTTTAAATTGAAATATGAAAAATTTACAAAAATATACAAATTTTTGTAAATTTTTGTAGAGATTTGATATATAATCATTTTTTAAACTTAAAATACAGTTTAAAAATTTTATAGAATTTTTCGCATCTATAAAAAATGTGTGTGTGTTGCGCGCGATATTGAAAAACATAAAAGTACGAAAATCTTAAAAGTATTTTTAAAATATTGTACTTTTATGTTTTTAATAATTTTTAAAATATATTACAAAAAGTTTTTAAAAACAAAAGTTTGTAACAAAAGTTTTAAAAATTTAAAAGTTTAAAAGTAAATATAAAATGTTATCTGAAACTGAATATAATTATTCAGATGATTCAAATGATTCTTATGTTGATGGTATAAATAGTTTTATAAATGCATATTCATCTAATGAAAATAGTAGAAATAATAGTTATAAAAGTAACACTGGTGAAATGCTTATGGTAAATAATTTTAAATTGAAGAAAAAAGAAGCTTTAAAATTATTAAACGAAGAACTTAAGTATAAATTATATATAATGGAAAAATTACATTACGTATATATTTACGCGCAAGTTTTAAAAGAGTTACATAGGTATTTCAGACAATTAAAACATATCAAACTTCTTCACCGTATAGTAATGATAGATTTAAAAAATAGAGATGTAATTTGGTTTGGAAAATCATATATGAGATTTGTAGCATCTTTATAAATAATTAAAAATGAATTTTATTTACATTGTAAATAAAATTATTAAATGATTATTGGTATTTGCGGTTTTAAAGGTTCTGGAAAAGATACCGTTGCTGATTATTTAGTTAAAAATAAAAACTTCATTAAAATATCTTTTGCGGCTGTTTTGAAAGATATTATTGCTATTTTATTTAACTGGGATAGAAATATGATTGAAGGTAACACTCCTGAAAATCGTTTATTACGTGAACAAGAAGATAAATGGTGGTCTGAAAAATTAGGTGTAAAATGTACTCCAAGATGGGCAATGCAGAATATAGGTACTGACATATTTAGAAAATATTTCAACGATAATATATGGTTATATACACTACAAAAAAGATTAGAAGATAATAAAGATAAAAACCATGTAGTATCTGATGTACGATTTACAAATGAAATAGAATTTTTACAAAGCATAAATGCAACTTTAATATATGTAGAAAGAGATGATCCGGAAGAATGGTTTTATAATCTCGAAAAAGTTCCAAAAGAACTACATATAAGTGAATGGAGTTGGATAAAATATTTACCAAAAATTTGCATAAAAAACAGAGGAAGTAAGGAAGATTTATATAAAGAAATAGAAAGTAAAATTAATTTTTAATCTACAAATTAGATTAAAAATATTATAATTCATCATCATAAAAATCTGTAAATTCTAATAACATTTTTTTCTCTTCTTCTTTATCTTTTTTTAAAGTTGTTAATATATTATTATATAATTTAATTTTACGCATAACACTAGGGTCTCTTAGATTACCTTTAATTGATTCCTTTACATGCCAATCTCCAATGTATCTTGTTAATCCGTGTAAAGTTAGAAAACCATCTATAATTTGAGATAATTTAATATTTAATGATATAATAAATTTTTTTCTATTTCTTATATTATTTGTAATTAATTGATCCTTAATATATTCAAGACTATACCCTCTTTGAGATATTATGATATCAAATAAATACCAAATATCACTGTGATTTTCATACCCTGTTTTATTTATTGCATTCTTCAAATCTTTGTATGTAATATTATAAGTTTCCATATTTATAATATTAAATATTATAAATATTTTTAAAGGTTTATAAATTATCTTCTTTATTATTTATTAAGTTATACAAATCATTTATATAAGTGCCTTTTGCTAAAGGATGAAGTTTATTTATATTATCTAATTCTTCTTTTGGTATTTGAAAAATATCATTTGTTTTTCTTACGTTATCGACTATTAAAACTTGAGTATTTTCATTATATATATATTCATCTGGTATATTTACATTTATAGTTGCATATATTTGCTCAGTAGATTTCAATAAAAGTCTGTCGTATTCTTTATTTTTATCATCCATTCTTGCTCCGATAACTTCATATAAAATACCTTCGATATTTTTAGCTAATACATACAATGAACATAATAACTTTTCAAAATGAAGATTTTTTGGTATACAAAACTTACTTACTTTATTTAAAGTTTCATATAATGTTTTTCTGAATATACCGATTGCTTGTTCACGCGTTTCATTTCTCATATACTCTGGTCTTACATTTCTCGCAACATCTATAATTTCTTTTAAAATATATAAATTGTAAAACTCGCTTGATATTTCATTTTCTATTTTAATCCATTCAGTAAGAAACGTTTCGTATGATTTCTTAATATCAGAATAATCTTGCTTTTCCAGAGGTAGTATTATCAATGATTGTAAAAGATCCAAACAATAATAATCATAATCTTCAAATAGTCTTGATACATTATTAAACGATTCAAGTAGATTTGCAACATAATCTACTGCACCCTTTTTTTCGACACAATCCCATCCTGAATCCCATTCAATTTTTAAAGGAGCAAATATATTTTTTACAATTCTTCTTAGTTTTTTAGCTTTTTTTGTTCCTCTTTTTTCTTTAATTTCATCTGAAACTGTAACTAAGAATAATTTAGGATCTGCAACCCAATCAAATCTGTCGGAAATAAACCCGACATCAGTATGACAAAGACTACTAAAAAGTGGACCATTATCCATATCTGAAATATATGAAAATCCATAATCAATAATTATACTATAATAACCAAGACTTGGTACACAAAATTGGTTCTCATCATCTAATTTATAAAGAAACACAAGATCTTTATTACATTTTTTAATCATTACATTATTAGAATGCAGATCATAATGGGTAAATTGTTTTTCTTTTTGTGCAAGTGTAATAGCTAATAATACTTGTTTTACAAGAGAATATAATACATTTTCATGAATTTTTTCTGACTTAATATAATTATAAAACTTATAACTTTTATCTATATATTCACATAATAATAGTTCTTTTTCAATTGGATATTTACTTTTAATATCAAAAGGATTACTATTCTTTCTGAAACGGGGTTCAATCTCGGTTTTTATTATACCAAAACCTTTACAAAAATGAGGACAATATGTACTTAATTTTTTTAAACCTTGCATAGAAATTAATTCGTGATAAGCAAGATGATTGGTATATTGGGAAATCTTAAAAATATATTTTGAAGTATTACTACCAGAAATAGGTTCTATACAATCTCCGATAGTAGATATAACTCTTTTATCATTTTCAATCTTAATTA
>Ga0304730_1002171_pt1 | contig 14215 bp, 13 predicted proteins | sample M_130628_MF_Meta_FD_190474 | JGI IMG/M metagenome (GOLD analysis project Ga0304730, IMG submission 190474) | Freshwater microbial communities from Lake Montjoie, Canada to study carbon cycling - M_130628_MF_MetaG (v2) (version 2) | ecosystem: Environmental > Aquatic > Freshwater > Lake | place...
AACCGCTCCCTGCTTCCCTTGTCACAATTGCGCGCAGATATAAGAGCGTCGTAGTTCTAGAAGATGGCATCAAGCACGGGGGGATCGCCAGCTCAATATCTGAGATGTTCCGTGAAGCCGATCTAAGTACGTCCATTCATTCAATCGGCGTCCCACTGGAATTTATCGAACATTCCAAGCGCAATGAAATCTTCAGCGATTTAGGAATAACGGCCCAAAATATTGCGCGCAGCATCGTTGAATGGAACAGCTCTAACGGTGTAGCAGGTACAAATTCGATTATGGAAGAGATGCAATCCCCGGTGCGTGAAAACGTTGACCGCAAACTGCTTGGCTAACTCCTTCACGATCTAAGTACGGCAAGATTCCGCCCAAATGCATCGGCCAACCTGAACCCATCAACATACAGAGGTCAATTTCAGCCGCTGTTGAAACGACACCTTCATCAAGCATCATTCTGGCTTCCACGGCTAGCGCCTTGAGTGCGCGATCACGAACTTGTTCTGCAGTAGATGCGCTAGTTCCTTGTTTGAGCAAAGCTAACGCCTCGGGGTTGGCTACGACTTTGCCATCGCTGCCTTTAATGTAGAAGTTGCGGACCTTTGCCGCGACCATCGCCTGCATAGTTGGAGAGATGCGATAGCGCTCCCCAAGATTTTCATGCAAGGTTTCTGAAACATGCAGCGCAACACCTGGACCAACTAAATCTAGTAGTTCAAAGGGAGACATTGGGAAACCGATACTGCGCATTGCGCTATCGGCTATCGCTGGCGGGGTTCCTTCATCTACCGCATCAGTTACTTCACCCATAAAGCGCGTCAAGAGACGATTCACAACGAAGCCTGGTGCATCTTTACAGATGATCATCGTCTTCTTCAGCTCTTTACCAACGCTTACCGCGGTTGCAGTGGTTGCATCATCTGTCTTCGAGGTACGAGCGATTTCAAGTAGCGGCATTACTGCAACGGGATTGAAGAAGTGAAAGCCAATAACTCGCTCTGGATTGGCAAGTTCTTCGCTCATACGTTCTACCGAAAGTGATGAAGTATTTGTCGCAAGGACACATTCAGGGGAGATGATGGTTTCTAGCTTCTTAAATAGCTCTTGCTTTAGCGAAAGTTCTTCAAAGATAGCTTCGATAATAAAATCACAGCCAGCAAAGCTAGCTTGATCTGCTGAACCGCTAATTAAAAGCGAGAGGCGGTGAGCAGATTCTTCGCTCATGCGCTTCTTCTCAACTGATTTGGCGAGTTCGTTCTTAACCCAGGCCACGCCTTTATCGGCGCGTTCTTGATCGATATCGGTCATGACGACTGGGCATTTCAAATTACGCAATAGCAACAAGGCCAATTGTGACGCCATTAAACCGGCACCTACAACTCCAACTTTTGTTACCTTGCGAGCCAAAGCAGGCTTAGGAGCGCCTTCTACCTTTTTACGTTTCTTCTGAATCAAATTAAAGGCATAGAGAGATGCGCGCAGAGGATCAGACATGGTCAGATCAGCAAGTGCTTGATCTTCGGCATCAAAGCCAGCACCGCGCGTATTTGTACGCGCAGCTGCGATTAATTCGAGGGCGCGCATAGGAGATGCGATTTCGGCACCACCATATTTCTTAAGCGCTGCCGCTTTTCCGGTAGCCAGTGCCGAATCCCATGCTGGATCGTTTGAGTAATCCTTGCGTTCAATTTTATTCTTACCCGATAGAACGTTTGCCGCAAAGGCGACAGAACGTTCCAAGAAATCAGCAGGTTCGTAAACCGCATCGACAACCCCAAGTGATAGCGCATCTTTAGCTTTCATCATCGTGTTGTTATTTAAAGCGTTGAGCATAATTACCTGCACAGCGCGCTCTGGCCCAATTAACTTGGGCAAGATGGTGGCTCCGCCCCAACCTGGAACTAAACCGAGGAAGACTTCTGGCAGTCCAGTAAATGCAGTTGATGCCAGAGTTCGGTAATTACAGTGCAGGCCAACTTCCAGGCCGCCACCGAGAGCTAGCCCATTTATAAAGGCGAAGGTCGGAATACCGCATTCATCTAACCTGCGAAAGACATCGTGGCCAAGTTTTCCAATAGCTAGCGATTGTTCGCGTTCAGTTAGGAAAGCTAGCGCAGATAGATCAGCGCCAGCGGCGAAGATAAAAGGTTTTCCAGTGATAGCGATACCAGCAGGTGTGCGAGCTATGGCATCGGTGATTGCGCTATTTAGCGCAGCCAGAGATTGTGGTCCGAAGGTATTAGGTCGCGTGTGATCTAGCCCGTTATCTAAGGTAATCAAAGCAAGTGTGCCCTTATGGCCAAAAGGTGTGAGATCAACATCGCGGACAAGTGCGTTGGTAATTACCTCTTCAGGTGCGCCTTCTGGCAAGATCATTTCGGCAGCCATTATTTCTTTCCTCCTGTGAAGTGTGGGTTCTCCCAAATAACGCTGCCGCCCATACCAAGTCCAATACACATAGTTGTTAAGCCATAGCGAACATCGGTGCGCTCTTCAAAGGTGCGTGCCAGATTTAGCATTAAGCGAATTCCGGATGAGGCCAAAGGATGGCCAACTGCAATTGCACCGCCGTAAGGATTTACTCGAGCATCATCATCTGCAATTCCAAAGTGATCTAGAAATGCGATAACTTGAACTGCAAAGGCTTCGTTAACTTCAAAGGCTCCGATATCTGAGATCTGCAAGCCTGCCTTAGCAAGCGCCTTAATGGTTGAGGGAACTGGCCCATATCCCATGACTTCTGGTTCGACTCCAGCGAATGCGAATGAAACCAACTTTGCTTTAATAGTTAAACCAAGCTCTTTAGCTTTATCTTCACTCGCAAGAAGAGCCGCCGTTGCGCCATCGTTTAAGCCAGATGAATTGCCGGGCGTTACACGACCTGCTGGACGAAATGGCGTCTTAAGCGTTGCTAAGCCTTCCATCGTTGTTGTTGGACGTGGTGGTTCATCAACTGTTGCGATGCCCCAACCAATCTCAGCAATGCGCGCCGCAGTTGGAATTAAATCGCGTTGAATCTTGCCGGCTGCATATGCGGCTGCTGTCTTCATCTGTGAGTTATAGGCAAAGCGATCTGCACGCTCTTTCGTCAATTGCGGAAAGCGATCGTGTAAACGCTCTGCCGTTGCACCCATAGCGAGCGCATCTTGTTCCACAATTCGTTCTGCTAAAAATCTAGGATTGGGATCTATACCTTCACCGATTGGGTGATTACCCATGTGTTCAACGCCACCAGCGATTGCGATATCGATTGAACCAATTGCAATTGCACCAGCCAAGGATGTCGTTGCAGTCATAGCACCAGCACACCAGCGATCTACTGAATATCCGGGAACTGTATTTGGAAGGCCAGCGAGAAGAGAAGCGCTTCTGCCGATATTCATTCCTTGATCGCCGCTTTGTGTTGCAGCTGCGATCGCGACATCTTCAATATCGCTGGGATTTACCTTTGGGTTGCGTTCTAAGAGCCCGCGCATTGCACGCACCATCAGATCATCGGCGCGAGTACCTGAGTACATGCTGCCGGCCTTTCCAAATGGAGTACGGACAGCATCGACTAAGACAACGGTGCGTGACATCTGGGCTACTTTCTACAAGCTCGGGACGAGGTAACTTCTAGGGATAGGTTACTCGCCAGTAGCAGAAAGCGGAAGAACGGTAGAGCTAGACGGCTGCAGGAATGCGTGGCGCTGGAGCGCTCTTCTTGGAGAGGTAGGGAACCAATACCGCAACGAGATATGCAGACCAGGCGATGAACTGAACAACAGAAGTTGTCGTATCGAATCCGATTGTGCCGCCCAGGATTGAGCCCAAGATTGATTCTTTGGCGATCCATGGAGTTACATCCCAGATAAAGGTATCTGCGCCCGGCAACCAACCGAGCTCTTGGAACTCGTGGATGCCATAAGAGAGAACACCGGCTGCAACAATTATTAGCGCAACGCCAGTGATGGTGAAAAAATTAGAGAGATTTAATTTCACAGATCGGTTATAAATCAAATAACCGAGAGCAACTGCAAGTGCTAAACCAAGTACCAATCCGACTGTTGCAGAAGATGCTGCGCCAACAGTTTTAAAGTTGGTATAGATAAAGAGCGCCGTTTCCAAACCTTCGCGCATAACTGCGAAAAAAGCCACTAAAGCAAGGCTTATTGGGCCTCCAACTAGAGCGTTATCAACTTTGCCATGTAATTCATCGCGCAATGTACGAGCAGCGCGCTTCATCCAGAAGACCATCCAGGTAACTAGTCCGACTGCGATAAATGAGGTTAGGCCAGCGAAAAGTTCTTCTCCACGAGAAGATAATTCAGCTGATGTGAAGGAGAGAATCGCGCCCAACCCTAGGCTGGCCGCAATCGCAGTTGCCACACCTATCCAGAGCGGCTTTAAAAGCTGGCGACGGTCAGTTCTGACGATATAGGCGACCAAGATGCCGACGATTAGGGCGGCTTCTAGTCCCTCACGGAGGGCGATCACAAAGGTGCTCAACATGAGATAAATCTAGAACTGCTTGTCGAATTACGCAACTTAAGTGTTGCGTAATTCATCACATCTACTCGGGCTGCTCTTCCTGCTCTGCCATTTCAGGCGTGGCCAGCGGGATCGTCTCCAAGAGCGCGGATTCAAGAATGGGGGCTGCGATCTCGATCTGCCAATTTCGGGCGCCCAGCGCCGCAAGAGCCTGGGCTACCGCACCCTGAGGAGCGTTCCAACAGATACGGCGCACATACTCGGGAGTGATCATATTTTCTAAAGGGATAGAGAGCTCTTCAGCCTTGGCGCTAAGGCGCGCCTTGGCATGAGTAAGCGGGGCGTACTTTTCGGGAAAGCGCTCGCGCCAAATTTTTAATGGTGGCAGCGAATCTGAATCGGTACGAACTTGCGGCCATTGATCCTCGGCCAGCGACAGCGCATCCGAGATTGCGCTAATCCACGAGGCAACATTTTCCATCCATCGCGCTCGCAGACCGATCGGCCGCAATACCCGTTCCAAATCCTTTTTGGAATTAATCGCCTTGGTGTGAGCCACCATCGCAATTTCGACAATTGCGGCATCTGACAATAAGCGACCTTGCGAGATATCAACTTCTTGGGCAATCTCATTTCTAACAGTCCAAAGTGCGCGAACAACTGCCAGTTGGTTTCGCTTTTTTATTTTATGCATTCCGGAAGTTCGGCGCCATGGATCAACTCGGGGCGGTGGTGGGGGAGCATCCAATATTGATTGAAATTCTTCGCGCGCCCATTCCCATTTATTTGCGCCATTTAATAACCCATAAACTTTATCGCGCAGCTCAATCAGTAACTCAACATCTAAGGCTGCATAATTTAGCCACTCTTTTGGCAAAGGCCGTTGCGACCAATCAGCGGCAGAGTGTTCTTTGGCAAGGGAAACTTCCATCAATGATTCCAATAGCGGACCTAACCCGACTCGAGGCAATCCGGCGATACGTCCACCGAGTTCGGTATCAAATAGCTGCGTTGGATTGATTCCAAGTTCGCGTAAACATGGTAAATCTTGAGTGCTGGCATGCAATATCACTTCATCGCTGCACAGCATCGTATTTAACTCTTGAAAGAGTTGATGGCCAGGACCAAATGGGATCGGATCGATTAGATGCAGACCACCACCATGACGTTTGATCTGGATCAGATATGCGCGTGCGCTAAATTTAAAGCCAGAAGCGCGCTCAGCATCTACAGCAAATGGACCAGTGCCTTGCGCTAATTCTGCTAGCGCTTTCTCAAATAGTGAATCGTTATCGATGATAGTCGGCACGCCATCAGCCGGCGCTAAAAGAGGAACTGCAGTGGGAGCCGGTTCAGGTTCAATCGGCAGAACTTCTTCCACCTTTTCGATGCTATTTTCCATAATTGATGCGCCAGCCATCTAGCAATCTAACAATTCGCAATAGTTCAATTACGCCTTGCGACGTGCTGCAGATATTGGCGCAACCCCTTCAACCACTGGCGGCAGCCCAGCAACTTCGCCTAAGAGATTGCACCAGGCTAAGACGTGAGCGATCATCTCGTTACTGTCTTTGATAATTGGGCTCCAAGATGCGCGAATTTCAATTTCGGATTCATCGTTGCGGGGAGATAGCTTTCCAAAGGATGCGCTGGAGACGCGAGTTACAGTTCCGCTGGGTGCCGTGAATTCGCACCCACCGGCGGCAAGTGAATCAAGGAGCCAAGACCAACCGACTTCAGGCAGAAGTGGGTCATCTTGCATCGCCTCGTCAACATCAGCACTTAAAAAAGTTACGCATCTAAATTCACCTTCCCAAGTATCTTGCCCACCTGGTTCGTGAAGTAAGACAAATCGACCTGATGCGATCTCATCTTCAGCATCGCCCAGTAAGCCGTTAGAGACATCGGCGGTAAATGCAAAAGAGTAGGTAGCTAATTTTTGCGGAGCCGGAACTTCCTCCAAGATTATTTCTGGTCTTGGGGTCACCGTGCGCAAATGATCGATCATGCGATTAAATTGGGCGACATCCACTGCTTAATTCTAAAGATGGCTCGCCTAGATAAGTGGGAGGCGGGGCGCAGCGCTGTGTAACCTTGCTCTCCATGGCCACTTTATTAGCTCTCTTTTCAAGTCTGCTCTGGGGAACTGCGGATTATCACGGTGGCAAGTTGAGTAAGAAATATCCTGCTATTGCAGTTCTTGGCGTTACCCAAGCGATCGGGTTGGCCTTTGGAATTATCTTGGCGCTTATCGGTGGAGATTTTTCCGCAAAGGCTTTTGGCGATAATGGTTATTTTATTCCAGGTGCCTGCGCCGGAATCCTTGGTTACTTGGGTTTAATTTGTTTATATGCCGGGCTTTCAACCGGGCGCATGGGAGTTGTCTCTCCGATTAGCGGGTTATCTGCACTGATCCCAGTTGCTTACGCATTTTTCGTAAAGGGCGATCGCTTATCACTGATACTTTCAATCGGTGCAGCGCTAGCGATCTTGGGCGCATTCTTAGCCAGCGGTCCCGAACTCGCAAAAGATATACCGATCAAACCACTGATCTTGGCGCTCGGTGCTGCCGGCGGATTCGGTACAGCTCTAGTTTTTATGGCTATCGGTTCTCAAGGTAGCGCTTTGATGACGATGGTAATGATGCGCGCTACAACTTTCTTTGTCTCGCTAGGGATCATGGCGAAATATCGCACTTTCGGTGGGTTAACTTTTAAGTTATCGCCGATTCTTATATTTATCGGATGCGCAGATTTCTTAGCTAATTTACTTTTAGGTGTAGCAACAACAAAAGGTAATTTAACGCTATCGATGGTGCTGGGTGCTCTTTACCCAATCTTTACCGCAATCCTGGCCTTTCAATTTCTTCACGAGCGACTACATAAAATTCAATATCTTGGAATCTTTGCCGCAGTCGCTGGCGTTGCGATTATTTCAGCGTTTTAGCGGTGATGAAAATAGTTCCATCAATCACTTCACGTTTCACCTCTTGAAAATTTGCTAATAACTTTTCAATATCTATTGGGTATTCACCACCGACAACTGAGGTAACGCTCAAATAGATTCCATCTAAAACCCTAGTTTCAATTAGTTCGTTGATGATCGCCGGCCCTGACTCCACCAATACGTTGGGGCCAAATTGTTTTATCCCTTTGGATAGCGCCGCAGTGGGGGAGAGGTTCCACCAGTGGGCTAGGCGATTGTCAGCCAGGGCGCTGATCATCGAGCGCGATGAGATGACAACCGGAACTGGTGTGCGGTGGTAAGGCTCTGTGCGAGCGGTCTGGCCACCGATTAAGAGGAAATCTGCGCTGCGCCGGCGGGTTAAGAATGCGCTTCGATCGACTCCGGATGCAATGCCGCGAGAATTACCGCCTTTGGCGGTCGATCCATCACCACCAACGACGAGGGAAGAGAAGACCGCCATTTCAGAAGGCTAGCGCCAAGTGTCGCCAAGTGTCGCCATCTGTCGCCATGTCAGTGGAGGCGGTTATATTTTTTTCATGATCATTTCATGCGATACATGTGCAGTCCGAGATATTGGTTGCGAAGATTGCATCCTTACATTCTTCATCTCTAAGAAGAACGAAGCTGCTTTATGTGAGATTCCTGATTCCACCGCCGATGCCATCGACCTGCTCTCATCCCGCGGAATCGTGCGTCCACTGCGCTTTAACACCGCCTAATCGGCTAAAAAATCTAAATTCACAGCCTAGCCACGCTTAATCTAAGTTGAGCCTGCGCGATATCGCCCGTTAGCCTTGTGGTCTTATGTCATCTACGGGCTTCACTCTGCATCTGCGAACTGTAGGTGCAACTTTAATCGCGCTCATTGCGATTACCGCTCCTATCTTTATCGCACCTGCCTCCCAGGCCGCCCAAACGCTGGCACAAGTTCAAGCTCGTGTGCGCCAATTGGAAGAGGAAGCAACTACCGCAGCTGAAGGTGCGCAAGAAGCAAAAGTTAAATTAGCCTCCCTTAACCGCACTCTCGCTGGAATTCAAGCAAAGGAGGCGGTGCAGAGTCAGAGCGTTAGCGCACTTTCAAAAACTTTAAGTGCAATTGCAGTTGAACAATTTAAGACAGGTGGTCTAAGCCAGAGTTTAGAGCTGCTCTTTTCAGCAAATCCTGCCTTGTATCTCTCTGCAGCCGGTTCGCTTGAGGCGATCACACGAAAGAAGTCGGTTGAACTTCGCAAATTTCAAGCAGCTAAACAGAAACTAACCGCCACTTCATTAACGGTTAATGACAAGTTAGCTTTAGTGAAGGCGACGCAGAAGAAACTGGCCGCACAAAGTGCCCAGGCAACTGCCAAATTAGCTGAAGCCGAATCTTTACTTGCTCAGTTAAAGAAAGAAGATCGCGAAAGATTGGCACGCCTTGCCCAAGAGGAAGAGGATGCAGATCAAGCATCGTCACTGGCAGCCGCAAAATCAGCATCGGGAGTATCAGGTCGCGCAGGTAAGGCGTTGCAATTTGCCTTAAAACAAATTGGAGATAAGTACGTTTTCGGTGCAGATGGAATGACATATTGGGATTGCTCGGGGTTGACTATGCGGGCATATCAAACTGCTGGAGTCTCTCTTCCTCACTCTTCTCGCGCCCAGTATGGCTATGGCAAATCAATCAAACGTGCCAATCTCATGCCAGGTGATCTCATCTTCTTCGGTCGTCCAATTTCACATGTTGGAATTTATCTGGGTGGTGGCAAAATGGTTCATGCACCTCGATCTGGCTCGCGCGTAAAAGTGGCTAGCGCTTCAAGTCTTGGACGCAAGCCATATATCGGCGCACGCCGTCTCTAATTACCGAATAAATATAAATGAGCGATAAAACTCTTTGCATAACCAATGATTTTGGTCCGCGTGCCGGCGGAATTGAAACCTTTGTGATGGGGTTAATTGAACGCTTACCGCGCAATACGGTAATTGTTTATACATCTGCACAAGGTGATACCAAAGATTATGACCGAAAGTGGCTATCCGAATTTGGTGTAACGGTCATACGTGATCGCGCAAAGATCTTACTTCCGACACCACGAGTATCTCGCGCAGTAAGAAAAGTGCTATCTAGCGAGAATGTAAAAGTTGTATTTTTTGGAGCGGCCGCGCCTTTGGGCCTTATGGCTGGTGCAGTTCGCAGAGCTGGAGCAGAAAGAATTATTGGGTTAACTCATGGCCACGAAGTTTGGTGGGCGAAAATCTGGCCCTTCAATTGGGCGATCCGTTATATCGGTGACAAGAGCGATCACTTAACTTACTTGGGAGATTTCACGCGCCAGGAGATTTCACGCGCTTTATCTGCCAAGGCCGGCGCTGCGATGGTCAAGATTGCTCCGGGAATCGATACTGAACATTTTGCTCCACAGAAATCAGCCGCGCAATTACGAGCATCACTTGGCCTAACAGATAAGAAAGTCATCGTAAGCGTTGGACGTCTGGTACATCGCAAAGGCCAAGATTCTTTAATCTCGGCTCTTCCTGAGATTTTGCAACGGCATCCGGATGCCCATATCTTGATGGTTGGCGCCGGTCCATATAAAGATCACCTAGCGAAAATAGTTTCGAAATTAAAGGTAGAAGGCTCCATAACTTTTATTGGACGCATCGAACATGCCGACCTACCTCGATATATAAGTGCGGGGGATGTATTTGCGATGCCATCGAGGTCACGTCTTGCTGGACTTGAAGTAGAAGGCCTAGGAATCGTTTATCTCGAAGCTAGCGCCTGCGGACTACCAGTGATTGCCGGTAAATCAGGTGGAGCACCTGATGCAGTACTTGAAGGAGAAACTGGAATAACTGTCGATGGAAAAGATCCGTCAGAGATAGCCAGAGCAGTTATTTCACTCTTTGATGATCCAGCACGCGCAATTGCAATGGGCAGACAGGGACGGCAATGGATTTACGATAACTGGCGATGGGAGATATGGGCCGGCAAGTTCAATGAACTGCTTTCCCTAAAGTCTTAAAACAAATTGAAGCTACGCGCCTTTGCGACTGCGCCAAATCGACTTTTAACTTCCAATTTACGATAAATCGCCGCAAGGTGAGTTTTAAAAGTTGCCTCTGAAATAAATAATCCTTTGGCTAACTCTCTATTCGTTCCGGGCTGGATAAGAGCTTGTAGCACTGTCAATTCTCTTTGGGTGAGCAGTTGCGCTACTTGAGAGTTCTTGAGCGCTGCAGGCAGACCAGGCGCGCTAAAGTTTTTAGGAAGTTCTAGGGAACTCTTTAAGGCCGCGATGACTTCACTCACCGGTGAGCTCTTCTTTACAAATGAACTGGCCCCAGCGCGCATGGCTGCGATTAGCTGGATTTCATCTTCACTCATCGTGAGGATAACAATCGCCATCTCTTCTGAATGTTTTCGTACCCAGTGCACGACATCGAGCCCGGATCCATCGGGCAGATTCAAATCTAGAATTACCGCATCCGGTGACTTGTGCGCTATCTGAGCAAATGCCTCTGCTCGATTTGCTGCCTCACCACAACAATTTAGACCTGAAACTTCAAGAGCTCTCTTGATTCCAGTCCTAACTGCAGGATGATCATCGATTAGCAAAACATTTACAGATAGATCAGATTTCACAGAGTAATGGAGACGCGAGTTCCTGAACTATCAGAGCGGTAGGAAAATACGCCGCCGAGTGTTTCAGTTCTCTCCTTTATTCCAATTAAACCCAAACGTGAACTCTCCAAGGTCGCACCTCCTTCGCCGTTATCGCGCACCTCTAGGTAGGTGTGATTTTCAACTTGGCTCAAATGTAATGCAATCTCGCTACCCCTAGAGTGACGAACGCTATTACGCATTAACTCGGCGGCAATGGCGCTAATTTCCAAGCCGACCGATGGTGGGATATCGAACTCAGCAATTTCGAGAACGCTTAGAAGAGGCCCGCAAATCTCTGCAGCGATTCTGGAAAGTGTCTCCTGTGCCGATTCAACTTGGGCTTGTCGAAGCTGATACATCTCACGGCGCAACTTTGAAATTAACTCATCTACCTGAAAACGCAGCGAGCGAATTCCCTTACGAACAGGCTCCTGTGAGTGCGTTGCCGCAAGGAGTAAATCTAATTCGTATCCCAAAGCCACCAAATCTTGCGCGATTCCATCATGGATTTCGCGAGCTAATTCAAGGCGTTGTGGAGTGCTCACTTGGCAAAGAGGTCGCTGATTTCTTTAGCAAACTCTTGAGCAACAACATGTCGCTTAATCGAGAGCTTGGCGGTGAGTTGACCTCCAGCGATTGTGAAATCGGTAGGCAGAATTGTAAATTTACGAATTGATTCGGCCTTACTTACCGCTTTATTTGCTTCATCAACAGCTGTCTGTACTACAGCTATTAGATCTGGATCCTGGGTAAGTGTTGCAATCGATGCCCCGTCCTTCTTATTGGCAACGATCCAACTCTTGAGCGCATCTTGATCAATTGTTACTAGAGCTGCAATAAATGGTTGGTTATCGCCCACGACGACACATTGGCTAACTAATGGATGGGCGCGCAAGCGATCTTCCAAGACTGCCGGTGCCACATTCTTTCCACCTGCGGTGACGATTAGCTCTTTCTTGCGACCGACTATGTAAAGGAAGCCATCTTCATCGAGCTTTCCAAGGTCACCAGATCTAAACCAGCGATCTTCGGTAAAGACTTCTGCATTTGCGGCATCGTTCTGCCAATAGCCACGCATAACGATCGGCCCTTTGATCAAAACTTCACCGTCATCGGCAATCTTGATACTCGTACTGGGGATAGGTTTTCCAACGGAACCAACTTTTATTGAGCCAGTGATATTTAGTGTAGCTCCCGCAGTTGTTTCAGTTAAACCATAGCCTTCGTAAATTGTTACACCAGCGCCGCGGTAGAAGTGCCCGAGGCGCGCACCTAGCGGGGCTCCACCGGAGATTGCACCTTCCACATTGCCACCTAGTGCGGCGCGAATCTTTGAGTAAACCAACTTGTCAAATATCGCATGCTTTAACGTCAGTAGCGGATTAAAGCCGCGCTTATCTATAGCTTCACTATAGGCAACTGCAACTTCTGCAGCTTTGCGGAAGATCTTTCCTTTACCTGCTGCATCAGCTCTAGCTTCGGCACCGTTATAAACCTTTTCAAAGATGCGCGGGACTGCGAGCACGAAAGTTGGCTTAAATGATGCAAGATCAGGTTGCAAGCGACCAACTGGATCGCTGCAATGCGCCAGATGTAATCCAGCGCGAATTGCACCGATCTGGACCATGCGTCCGAATACGTGAGCTACTGGTAAGAAGAGCAGCGTCGAACCATTTGCTTTTAGAAATAGATCACTTGCTCCTTCAACAACATTGCCACACTCAGATAAGAAATTACCGTGGGTTAGTGAAACGCCCTTTGGCTTTCCAGTTGTTCCCGATGTATAGATCAAGGTTGCGAGTGTGTCTGGCAGAAGCGCGTTGCGACGACGGTCGACTTCATCATCTCCAATATGTGCTCCTGCTGTTGCAAGGACAGAGAGAACATCTTCAGTCATAGTCCAAATGTGTTTGGTGTGAGAAGGCAGAATTGTGTTTACTAATTCGCGATGACTTGGGGTTTCGACGATTAGTCCAACTGCTCCAGAATCGCTCAAGATCCAATCCACTTGTTCTGCAGAAGATGTCTCGTAAATTGGAACTACACAACCACCGGCGAACCAGATTGCGAAATCTAAAATCGTCCACTCGTATCTAGTTCGGGCCATGATCGCTACCCGGTCACCGATCGCAATTCCAGCGGCAATCAGCCCTTTGGCAGTTGCGCGGACTTCGGCATCTAACTCTTGAGCAGAAACTTTCTGCCAGCCATCACCAAGTGGGCGCGACATCATCACGCGATTTGGTTCAAACCAAGCACGTTCTGTGATCAGATTTGTGAGGTTTCCAGCGGTTGCTGTTGGGACAAGGGCTGGGATCGTGATCTCGTTCATAGCCCTAACGCTAGCGCCCGAGTCAGAAAAATGGGAGAGGCTGGAAAGATATTTTTACAGGTAACCTTTAGGCATGAACGAATTCAGCAGTTCAACAATATCCATCGATGCCCCGATCGCCGAAGTCTGTGCCACCCTTTTTGCAGTTGCCTCCTACCCCGAATGGTCGGGTGCATTTAAGAAGGTGGATGTACTTGCAACCGATGATCAAGGTCGCGCCACAAAAGCGAAGTTAACAGTTGATGCCGGCGCCGTTAAAGATGTTGTCACACTTGATTTTGATTGGAGCCAAGCACCTAGCAAAGTTACATTCTCGCTAGACGATGCCAATATCTTGACCAAGATGGATGGCGCATATCTGCTAAAGAGCTTAGACGCCGACTCTACTTCAGTAACCTATGAACTTTCCGTCGGCCTATCCATGCCTATCCTGGCGATGATGATTGCAAAGCAAGAGAAAACCACAATCGATAGCGCGTTAAAGCAACTTAAAGAACATCTAGAAGGTTAATTTCGTGGCTACAAATACCATCGGAATCGATGTCGGTGGCACGAAAGTTCTAGGCGGAGTGGTATCCGAAACTGGCGAAATCTTAACTACTGCGCGGCGCGATACTCCACGCGAAGGCGGTCGCGCGCTCACGCAAGCTATAGCTGATGTAGCAAACGAGTTAGCCCACGAATTCCCAGTTGACTCAATTGGAGTATCTGCGGCGGGATTTATCTCCTCCGACCGGAAAACAATTTTAGCAACACCGAATATCGCTGGATGGAATGGCGTTAATTTAGATCGAGAGTTA
>Ga0304730_1002174_pt1 | contig 14206 bp, 12 predicted proteins | sample M_130628_MF_Meta_FD_190474 | JGI IMG/M metagenome (GOLD analysis project Ga0304730, IMG submission 190474) | Freshwater microbial communities from Lake Montjoie, Canada to study carbon cycling - M_130628_MF_MetaG (v2) (version 2) | ecosystem: Environmental > Aquatic > Freshwater > Lake | place...
AATATTTCAAGCCTCATCATATCTGATATCTGTGCGTATTTTTTTTTAATTGTTCCTAATTCATTACCTATTTGCATACATTTTTTAATGTAAGAATAAGTTTTAGGAAAATTTTCAGGTGTTATATCATCATTTCCCCAGAGTTTGTATCTCCAACCTTCCATATTTTTACAACTTTCAGTATATAATTTATTTAATGTAGACATTTCTTCTCCTATCCAAATTTGGTGTATAATTTTAGGTATTCCTCCTAAAGTAAATAATTTATTATTAACACCATCATATATTTTTTTACTTCTATTTCTACTTCTATTTTTACTTCTATTTTTACTTCTATTTTTATTTCTAGATCTTTTTAAACTCATTTATTTATTAATATAAATATTTTTCTTAATCTTTTTAAGATTAAGAAAAATAAATTAAATTTCAATTATTTAATAGTTTACGTAGATTTTCTAAATATTTTTCCCATGTATCTGCCATTAATTTCTTTTCTATTAATATATATGGTGTAAAATTTGTTTGAAAATCGTAAATATCACGTTCTAAAACGACTTCATTTTCTTTAAAATTTATACCATTAATATTTGTAATAACACCATCCTCATATATTATATCTTTTACTAAAATTACTTTAAAAACCATACCAATAAATATTAAAGATAATAAATTTCTAGCTTGTTTTACTGTTAAATTATATTTATTTTTCATATCAATTACATAATTTTCTATTAATAAATCTTTAATATTTTTTTTACGAATATTAGACCAGCTTTTCCGATAATCTTTTATTTCTTCTTCAATATTATTAAAATCAATCTTCTTCTTTATCTTATCTTTATGAGATAATAAACCTAATTTTTTTACTAATAATGAATAAATATCATTATATAGTATTTCTGGATCTTTTTTTTCTATTTTATAACTAAATTCTTTATTTTTATAGTTACAACAGAAGAAATCTTTATTTATATATGTTCCATATGGACACTTTCCATATGCAAGATCTTCGAACACGTTTTTCCAAAATGTATCATCTATAAGTTCGCAACATTCTAAAAAAATAGGGTAAACGATTTCCTTCTTTACGGGCATACAATATTTTATTATATGAAAATAAATCTTTAAATAATCGGTTTTTTAATTATCAAAATAACTATTTAATCTATTTAATAAATTATTATTTCTTCTAGAAGTTGTTGGTATTTCTACCTTAGGTATTTCAAATTTTGACACTTCTATTTCGGGTATAATTTCAACTTTTGACAACTCAGGTACAATTTCTTCTAATTTAGGAATTTCAATCTTAGGAATTTCAATCTTAGGAATTTCAGGTACAATTTCTACTTTAGGATTTTCTATTTTAAGAATTGATTCAATATCTTTAACTTTAGGAATTTCAAGCTTATTTCCATCCGTTAATTTTAAATTTGTTTTTTTGTTCTTTTTGTTATTAAAAAATAAAAACCATATTCCGAAAGCGACTACTCCGATTATTGCAAATATTATTAACCAATTTGTTTTAGATTCTTCTTTTTCCTGTACTTTTTTTATTAATTGTCTTTTACCATTTTCCTGTCTCTGTTTTTCTTTTTGTTCAATTTCTTGTGAACGTTTTTGTTCAAGTTCTTGTAAACGTTTTTGTTCAAGTTCTTTATTTTTTCTTTCAATTTCAAATTGCTGTTGTCTTTGTATATTTAACATATTTTCTCTTTCATGATTTATTTGTTCTTGTTGTATTCTCGCTATTTCTGGATTAATAGGTATTTCTTTAATATCAAGTGTTAAATTACAATCAACAGGTTGATCTGCCTTTAATAATAAATAATATAATTGATATACACCTTTATCATTAACTATATTTCCATTAATAACTCCATTTGTGACATCTTGATAATTAATAGGATTTTCAGAATTTAATTCATCTTCTGATAAAACAACTGCTTTAAAAGGTAAATTATTCTCAGATTGTATATCAAAATTAAGATCAAAATTAACTATATTTTCATTCAATGGAATTATTTGTTTAAATTGGTTTATACTGTATTTCGTCGTAGTTTTTGACATTTTTGTTGTGTTATGTCATATCTTTAAATAAAACTTTGTAAAATATAATTAAGTATTATTTTTTAAAAATAATTATTAAATAAATATAAATGTTTTTAATTATTGTTATAGCAATTTTTATTAGTTATAGTATATGTTATTTTTTAAAAAGAAATACTATAACTAATAAAAACTTTCTTAAAAATATAAAAGATAATAAAGTTAATTTTGATCAAAATGACCTTATAAAAAGACAAAATATATATAATAAAAATATAAATACATATAATACTGTAAATCCATCAAATCCTTTTTTATCATGGACACAAGAAGAATTTAAAGCAATGTTTTATAATTATACAACATGTTCTAATCCTGATATAAATTTTATCGATAAAAATGAATTAATTAAGGTATCGATTGATCAAAAATATAATTATAGTTTTGATTGGGCTACTTCTAATAATTATTTAGGTGTTCCTATAGTATCTGAAATATTTTTTCAAGGATTTTGCGGGTCTTGTTATGCTTTTGCAACATTATGTGTTGTTGAATCTGTAACATATTTATATAATAATGATTTTACTGTTCCATTAAAAACAATAAGTGTTCAACAGTTAATAGATTGTACAACTAGTGAAACTACAGTTTGTAATCCAGAATATCCATGTAATGGTTGTGGTGGCTGTAATATTAGAAATATAATTCCTTCTTACTTTAATACATTTAGAGTAATAACAACTAATGATTATAATCCATATACATATTATGGTACTACAAATATTGATCCAGCACCAACAAATTTAAAAACTTTTAATTATGAATTAGCTGTTCAAAATTGTAAAAATATAGAAAATGAAATAGATTCAAGCAGTTTAATTAATAATAGTGTATATATAAATTCTTTGCAAATGATATATATACGTGATGAAAAATATTTGAAACAAGCATTATATAAATATGGCCCTATATATGTTTCTTATAGTGGAGCAACTAATAATTCATTTAAATTTTATCCATCAAATATTCCGGGTAGTGAACCAACTACTATTAATGATATTTATATTGGACCAAAATATTCAATAAATCCAAATATAACTGGTACACATGCAATGGTTGTAACAGGCTGGGGTAAAGAACAATTGTCAAAATTTAATACTATAAATTATTGGATAATAAAAAATTCATGGGGATTAAATTGGGGGTTAGATGGTTATTTAAAACTTAAAATGAGTAAAAATAATACATTATTTGATAAAATTACTGGTTTAAGATTATATAGACCATGTGCACCTTTTAAAAATTCAACTTATTTAGAAATAACATCTGCACCAATATGGTGGTATAAAAACTCAAAATATTATGTAAACGTTGGAATTACATTCAAAGCTTTTAGAATAAATCCAGGTTGTAACTTTATATTGGAGATACTTGTAAAAATTCCATCAGGTAATGATAGTAAAAATGGAATATATCCTATAAATCAACAAAATAAGCCTTATAATTTTGAACCTTTATTAGATAATGACGGTAATAAAATTCAATTTAATTCAAAATATTATTTTAATAGTTCGCCATTTTCTTCTAATTTTATACAATCAAATATAAATAATGGTTTATGGTTTTCAGGAAATATTAATATTATTGGTATCACAACTGGTAGTATAGTATTACCAGTTTCTCCTTCCCTTATATTTAATGGTTATGAATGGGATTTTTTTCTTAAAGTTTATGATAACAGAAATTTTTTAGATAGTCGAACAACAAAAACTATAAATTGGTCCAATGCTGTATATAAAAATTTATAATGTGTCACATATTGATTTTTTAAGCATATAATTCTTAAAAAATTAATTTATTTCAAGAAACTTCCATTCAAATCCTCTATTATCTTTTTTATTCTCATTTAAAAATTTTCTACACATACTTACATTTCTATCCATTTGTTTTGCAGCTTCTGTTATACTTGGAAATGTTTTAAATAACATACCATCTTTATATACTTCAACGTGTCGCATATATTTTCTATTTGGTATATATACATAACCTTTTATATCTTCAGTACTATTCCTATCTTCTAAATATCTCCATAAAAAACCATGTGATAAAAAACTTTTCTTACATGCATTTATTATTGCTTCTTTTGACGCTCCTATTTGTCTAGCCGCTTCAGACGCGCATTCATACGTTTCAATATATTTACCATCTCTATCATATTTTGCTACAATTTTTTTACTTGAATAATATTTAACAGGTTCTATATTTTTTCCTTCTTCAATACCTTCATCTGTTGCAAATCTAAATGTCATTTTTTTTATCATATGTGTTTTTTTATTACATATACTTCCTACTTGACATGGGTGTAATTCAGTTGAACTAGCAGCTTCTTTTATACTTGAATATTTTGCGATATAATTTCCATCCATATCATATTGAAAAACTTCTTTTTCTTTATTTGTTAATTCAGTAATATTATTACATGTATTACATATTGAACGATTATATTTAAAATTATTTTTTAGTAGTTTTATTTCATTACAATTAATACATTTTCTATGTGTACTATCATAAACAATAGTAGTATGTTTACTATTCTTTTCTTTAATTTCATCTATCTTCCTATATATTCTTCCTATTACTTTCATTATATCAAACTCATATTCATCTGGATTGTATCTTATCCAATTTTCATCTGTAATATTTAATTCAAAATTTACAAAATCCATTCTATCTCTTTCATCCCCTGGTTTTCTATCTTTATGACCATTTTCATCTGCTTCTATCGCTATTTTATATTCTGTGAAATACATATCTAAATAATAAGGACCAACTTTAAATTGGTCTTCAAATTTTTCAGTTTTAAATACATTTGCAATGTGAGAAAGAGTTTGTTGCTCTTTTGTTAAACATTTTCTATTAGTAGTATCAATACCAAATGTTTTTAATAAATGAAGTACATCAGGAGAAATAAGTTTTCGTGTTTTTAAAAGAATTTCGACTACACCATCACGGGTAATGAGAATAGTTCTTTCATCTATTTTAGGACTTTTAACACCTGGATAATCTCTAAAAACAAGTTGATTTGATTTAGATACATTATTTGTAATAACATTTTTAGGATTTACATAACCTATAAGTGCTGCAATTTCATATCCTACAAAATATTCAAAATAAATTCCATCATTTATATAAGAATAAGTAGTTAATTCCCTCTTTTCGTCTTCTTCGCTTATAAATATGTATTCATTTTTATCTTCTTCCTCAGTATCGCTTATAAATACTAATTCTACTTCTTGACAATCCATTTTTATGTCTTTAAACCTAATACTAAAACATTTTTCAAAAAGGATTAGTTTCTGCATAGATTTTTTAAATATGTAGACAATTAAAATGACGGGGTAAAAGACCATTCTAATCGGGTAGCTAATTCTTTAAAAATATCATCATGGAAAGTTTTTCGGTCAATTGTCTTAAGAATTGTGAAATCATCAGGGTTGCACGGATGTTTGTGACGCTTAAGCAGATTTTGGAGTATATACTGAGTATTTATAAAGTTTTTTCTATTTATGTGTTTAAATAATTTATCGTACAATTCGACGAGTGTATCAAAGTCATCTAATAATTTATCTTCTAAATAACCAATATCATCAGGTTTTACACCAGTCATATTATAATGAATTAAATTAATATTTTCATAGTGTTTAGTATATTCAAGATCTTTTAAAAACATTGCAATATGTTCTTTAGTTATATTTTGAAATCTTATATTTTTAGGTGTATATTTATCTCCAATTAGTAGATGATGTAGGTCAAATTGTCTTTCCAAATCCTCATAAACTTTAAAATCAATCGTGCTATTCTGTTTTCCCTGATATTGATTGATGCAATCTCGGAAGTGGATTTTTCTATCATAGCAATATTTCGATGATATATTGACCCGGTCTATATCCCTATAAGAAGAAATATTTTTAAGAATTATTTGTTGTGAAGAACATACCACACAAATATAAATATTACTATCAATTATCTCAAAATCTTTTTTATTATTGCAATTTTTGCATATTACTTTATCCTTCTTATCATTACTTTCTTTAATATTTAGCTCTATATCTACATATTTACGTACAATTTCTAAATATTGTTCTATAATACTTTTCTTTTCTTTATTATTTTTAACTGCTTTTCCCATAAAATTTACTTTTATAGGTTTATTTAATATTTCCTTATACTTTTCAAGTAAAATAGCAGTTTCAGTTATATAAAAATTTAATGAAGTATCATTTTCTATATCATCAATATGTTTACTTAAATCTTTTTCAGAATTTAATAAAGTATTAATAACGCGTTGACGTATATTTTTCAATTCTAAACTGGATTTTATATCTTCAAGTTTATTTTTATAAAATTGTAATTTATCTTTTTCTTCTTTGAAATTTAACCTGATTTTGTTATCTATGTCTATTATATCAACATCATTTGACATTATTTATTAGAAAATTACCATTCGTTTAAATCAAAAGTTGAAAAGGTTACTTCGCTAACTTCAGGAAAACTATATAAAAACTGAATTTGAAAATGTATTTTTCTACAACGAAATTACGCAAATCAATAACACATTTTGAAAACCCAATTTAAAGATTTAAATATTATATTAAAAATGGAAAAAGAAACTCTAGATATAGTTCGTATTATCGAAGAAACACCTATCGCAAATATAACTGAACCATGTAAAAATAAATTACTTGAAAAAATTAAAAATAAATTTAATACAGAAGATCAAAAAATATTTTTTACAAGTTTTTATTGTTACTTAAATTATAATCCTAAAAAAGACTTTGTTATAGATTTTGATAAGATTTGGAAATGGTGCGGTTTTACCAGAAAAAGTGATGGTAAAAGAGTACTAGAAAAACACTTTGTTATTGATAGTGAATATATTATAAAAGCTGCTTCGCAACTCTCCGAATCAGCTTTTAAAGACAATAAACAACCTAAAAAATTAGAAGAAACTATTTTGCGGCAAGTTGCGGAAAATAAAAATAAGACAGAAACACGGGGTAGAAAAGAAGAAATTATATTATTAACGGTAAATACCTTTAAAAAATTTTGTTTAAAAGCAAATACTAAAAAAGCGGACGAAATACATGATTATTATATTAATTTAGAACAATTATTACAAGAAACTATTATTGATGAAAGTAAACAATTAGAATTGGAAAATAAAATGTCACAAAAACTAATAGAAGATTTAAATAAAAAGATTGAGAAAAAACAACGTGCAAAATATGAATTAACTAATTGTGTATATGTAATTAGCAATGATTTGTTTAAAGGTTATTATAAGGTAGGAAAATCATCATCTTTTAATAAAAGATTAGATAGTTATACTTCTGGATCGCCAATTGGATATAATGTCGATTATATCTGCAAAGTTAGAAACAAAAGCGAAGAAACAATAATTGAAAGCATGGTATTGCAAATTTTAAGTAAATATAGAGTTAAAAACCATATGGATCAAGAAAGAGAATGGTTATACAATATAGATTTGTATACTATAAAAAAAGAAATAAATGTTTGTTTAAAATTTTTAAATATGAGAAGAAATAGATACGAAGAAGAAAAAGAAGAAGAAAAAGAAGAAGAAAAAGAAGAAGAAGAAGATAAAGAAGAAGAAGAAGAAGAAAAAGAAAAAGAAGAAGAAGAAAAAGAAGAAGAAGAAAAAGAAGAAGAAGAAAAAGAAGAAGAAAAAGAAGAAGAAAAAGAAGAAGAAAAAGAAGAAGAAAAAGAAGAAGAATATAAAGAAGAAAAAGATAAAGAAGACGATAAATATGAAATAATTATAGAATCAGATTATGAAGATGAAGAAAAAGAAAGAAAAAAAAAGAGAGAAAAAAAGATAAAACAAACAAAAGTATCAATATATAATTTAAAAAATATTAACTTTGAGATAAAAAGAAATGATCCAATAGATTTTGAAAAATTTATCAAAGATTGTTGTAAAGTAGGAAAAAATTTATATGTTATACAATCTGAATTAAAATTAGCTTTTAAAATATGGAGTAAAACACCGTTAGAAATGATAGAAAAACAATTTTTAGTATATATGAATGATAATTTTAAAGATACAAGAATTGTATTAGATAATCAACGTAGACATGTTTTTAAAGGATTAGAACTTAAACCTTTAGTTTATAAAAAATCAGAATTTAACTTTGATTTTGAACAATTTATTGAAGAAAAATGTAAAGTTAATTATTTACATGGTATTAGCTATCAAGATTTTTTTTATTTTTTTAATGAATGGAAAAAACAAACTGAACCAGATTTTAAATTAAATAAATTTGATAAACTAAATATACAGAAAGTGCTAGAAGAAACTTTTGTAAAGAGTAGAATAAAAAATTCAGTAAACAGTAAAACAAAAAGTCTTTTTGGGATAATAGGTATAGGTTTAGGAGAAAATAATTATGGTATTATAGAAAAAAAGAGACAAAATAAAGCCGTTGGAGAATATGATATTGAAACAAATAAACTTTTAAATACTCATGAATCTATGTATTCATGTTCTTTAAAATTAAAAATTCCATTTTCAAGTTTTAGTAATTATATTAGAAATAAATCTGTAATAAATGGCAAATATTATCAACTTATATAAATTTTTAAACTTAGTTTAAAAATTACTTTTAAAATTATAATAAAATGAATATTGTAATTTGTACTTTAGCTATTAATGATTGGTATAGAGATATAGTCAAATATGCACTTCGCAATATTGAATATTACTCAAAGAAACATAATTATAAATGTATTATCGAAAACGAAAATACTACTTTATTTAATTATGATAAAACACGTGCACCATGTTGGTACAAAATTAAGTTAATTGAGTATATTTTAGAAAATATAGATTGTGACTATATATTCTGGATTGATGCAGATTCCCAAATATTAAAACATGAAGTAAATTTAGAATACTTCATAGAGAAATACTTTGAAAAAGATACTGAATTAGTTTTAACACAAGATACAAATATATTAAACACAGGTGTTATGTTCATTAAAAAATCTGATTTTAATATACACCTTATGAAAAAAATATGGAATACAGACGAAACAGATTATTTCAAGGACTTTCACGAACAGACATCTTTAGCAACTTTATGGTCTAATAACGATGAAATAAGAAAATCTATTAAAGTTATACCATATGGTGTTAAAGATGAAATAGTAGTTTATTGGTCTAATTATTACCCAGGAAATAATTTTATATTACATTGTGCAAGATGTTCAGGTGGAAATCCGTTAGATTTTATGTATATGATGGATACATATTGCCCAATAAAATTAGATGAAGAAACCGAAGAAGAATATAAAGAAAGAATAAAATGGTTAATTACACCTGAATTATGTAGAAAAGATATAGATTCTTTTATAAACCACGGTAATTTAGAAAGAAAATATTCTGCAAGATGTAAAAAATTTTTTGAAATTAAAATAAAATAAATTAAAAATAATATTTTCTTTAATAAATAAAATGGCAGATTTTTTACATACTCTATTCTTTGTATTATTTACAATAGCTTTATTCTGGCTAGTTTCTCAAAGTTTTATATATAATATTACCAATGGTATTTTTGGTAAGTTCGGATTCCCATTATTAGATGGTACTACACCTAGTATGAATGGTGTTTTATTACATGGTGTTGTTTTGGCGATCGGTGTATTAATATTAAGCGGATTATTACTCCCTTGTAAGGAAAAATTCAAATTACCTGAAACTGAAGATAAAAAAAATAAGAAACAAAATTAAAAATGAATTTAAATAATTCTTAAATATTAAATATTTAAGAATAATGAACAGAAAGGAAATTATTGATTTGTTAGAAAATACTAATGCGAATGATATTACTCTTGAAGATTGTGATAAAATTATACATTTATTAAAGGAAATGAAGGAAAAAACTAACTTTGAAAAGATTTATGAGTTTAATACTGCATTTGGTGTTAAAAGTAATAATACTCCTCAAAAAGATTTATTTGATACTGATAAAAAGTTGGTTGAATATCGCCTTTCATTAGTCAACGAAGAAGTACAAGAACTTAATGATTCAGTTAGAAATAAGGATTTTATAGAAACTGTCGACGCGTTGACTGATATTTTATATGTAGTTTATGGGTTTTTTAGTAGTATAGGTGTCGATGCGGATAAAGCTTTTGAACTTGTACATAAATCAAATATGAGTAAATTATGCGTATCAGAAGAAGAAGCAAAAGAAACCGTAAAATCATATGAATCAGATGATAGATATGATTCACCCGCTTATAGATTAAGCGATGATGGAAAACATTATGTAGTATTTAATAAAAATACAAGTAAGATTTTAAAGTCAATTAACTATAATCCAGTAAGTTTTGATTCTATATTATAAAATTTTATACTTTAATTTTTATACTTATAAAGTATAAAAATTAAACACTTCCACTTCCACAATTAGTAGGATATTTTACAGTAGCATCTCTATTTGCGGATCGATTAATACCAAAGAACAGTATAACAAATTTCAAATGTAGGTATAATCATAATACGGATTATTATATACATTAAAAATTTGATATAACTACAAAATATACAATAAAAAATAAAATATGTTCTTTCGCTGGAAATATAAAATATTTCCTTAACGTTTACTTGACTTTTTACTTTTTTTCATTGACTTTTTCATTGACTTTTTACTTTTTTTCCTTGACTTTTTCTTTAATTTTTTTATTGACTTTTTACTTTTTTTCCTTGACTTTTTCCTTGACTTTTTCCTTGACTTTTTCCTTGACTTTTTCCTTTTTGATTTACCATCTGCGCTAGTTATTCTCCTAAGTTCTGCTTTATTTTCAAGTCGTTCTATAATTTTAAATATTATAGATTCATCATCTTCTATATGATCTTCATCCACGTATGCCAAATTGTAAAAATAATCATTTTCATTTTGTCTTATATCCTCTATTTGATCAATAACTTCCTCAACAGAATCAAAATTAGGATAATAATTAAAAATTTTCATTTCATATCTTGGAAAAAAATCATCGTAAACAGTTGAGAACTCATATCCATTAATATTGACAAGTATTTCTCGTGGGTCATCAGAAACTTCATATGTAATTTGTTCATCATCTAGTTTATTTTTTAACAAATCCATTTTTTATTTATAGTTTGGAAAAATAATAAAATTTTTATAATAATTTGTTATAGTAAAAATTTACTTTGGTTTATTAAAAGTACAAGTAAGATAAAGTCAATTAACTATAATCCAGTAAATCTTGATTCTATTTTATATTTAATTTTTATACTTTATCAAAGTATAAAAATTAAACACTTCCACTTCCACAATTAGTAGGATATTTTACAGTAGCATCTCTATTTGCTGATTGATCGATTCCAAATCCTAAAATAAAACCTAATATAGTTTTAGAAAGAAGAGATAAAATAGTATATCCAAGTTCAAATTTAGCGTAATCATAATTTGGATTATTATATACACTAAATATTTGAAATATTTGCCAAGCACCAAACAGAATATAAAATATAAATTGGGAATATATAACATATTGCACAAAATCGGGTATATTTGCGCATGTAGCTTTTTTAATTTCCGATATTGTTTGCTGAAATCTTGAGATTATTATCCCAAAAACACCTAACATTAATCCCCATCCAACCAAATTATATATAATTAATTGTTGTATTTTTGCACTTGATGGCTCTTCTTTTAGTGCTAATTCGATTGATTGTCCTTGTAACATAACTGCAACAGTTGCTAAATTTGTTAATATTAAAGTTTCTTCATTGCTAATTCCAGCAGATCTAGCAACAATATTTATCATTAAAGTTGCTGTAATTGAGTATTCAATCCATCTTATAAAATTGTTTCTATTTTTTATCATTTTATTATAAAAACCTCCTATAAGAGGAACATTATTGTAACTTGTTAATAAATAAAATGCATGTGTAAGAGACGTAATACCAAAAAATGATATCAATAAGTCTCTGAGATCAAATTTTACTAAAGAATTAGGTTTTTCTTTAATAACAGTTTGTACAGTACCATTAATATTTTGTATACTATTTGTATATATTTTTAAATCTTGAGGTATTATGTAATTATCTTTTTTCTTTTTTATCCATAATATACAGAAACCTCCGTGTATAGTCATACATATTCCATTTAATATTCTTAAAGTATTTTCTGACATTTATTATAAAAAATATTTTATAATAAATATTTTATTCATTTTCATTTAGTAAAAGTATTATTTCAGATTTTGTAAAACGATGAGTTACTTTCAAATTTCTATCTGTAGCCATCTTCATTAATTCTCTTTTTGTACATTTTTCTAAAGGATTAACATAGTTATTTTCTTTAATAATATTTATTAATTCAACTTTTGTATGATGTGTAGTAAAATTTAAGTTATTATTTTTTGCAATATTTCTAAGATCATTTACAGTATATTTAGTAATAAATTGATCATTAAATATAGTTTTATCAAATTCTTTTTGTTTCTTCTCTTCAATTTTTTTAATTTTATTTTTCTTCTTTTGTTCATTCTTACATTGTTTACAATTAGCGTTTAATCCATCCTTTTTTTCTTTATCAGCATAAAATTCAGTATGTTCTTTAACACTTTCGCAAAGATTACACCATTTATGAGTAGTTGTATCAAATTCGGGAATTGTTATAACTTTTCGTCTTTTTCTATTGTCTCCATATACACCAATCAGATAACAATCTTTACATAATCTTGCATATCCATCAGTATTACTTTTATTTTTAAAATATTCAGATAATGGTAATATTCTACTTTCTTCTGTATCATGATGCAATCCCCCACATCTTTTATGACCATCTATGATTTCACCTTCAATTATATCTTCAACTTCATTTTCTGCTATTATATGTTTATTAAATTTTTCAAGTTCTTCGTCAGATTCAATAGTGTAATCACAATTTAATATATTAGCTATTGTTATTAAACTTTCTTTAATATCTTTAAAACTAATATCCGATATAAATTCACTATTATTTGGTTCTAAAAATTGTTCATATTTTGTTTTTATAGCTTTTTCTATCACTTCACTATTAAATGTATACATAACAAATAATACTTTGCAAAAAGGATTTGAAGTTCTAAATCCAGATACTCTATTTGTTATATCTGAAGAGTGTCCAACTTTAATTCTTGAAATATCATTTCCATATGAAATTTTCATGTCAATTAAATAAACACTATTTCCTCTTTTTAATTTATATAATTCTTTACGACGCAAATAATACTGATGATTTAAATATATTTTATTATATTTTTTAGATAATTCTTTATTATTTCTATCATATTTTATTAATAATTCTTCAGCATTTTCAAGTTTTTCTTCAGTATATTCAAGTTTTTCCTCCAAATTTTTAATTATTACTTGGTATTTATTGTTAATTTCTTCATTTATTTTTTCTTTTTCTATTTCAACATTGCCAGTAAAAATTAATTCTCTTAACCACTTAGAAACTTGTAAAGAAAAACTTGGCGAGCACCATTGAGCTAATTGCAAACCCAAATCAGGATGAATCCAAGTTCCTTGATTATATTTATTACCTGCTTTATATACTTCAATAATTTTCGTTATTCTATTATGAATATCGAAATTATTTTCAAGTTCTTTTTGTAATTTTTTTGTTTCTTTTAATCTTAACCAATTACCTACAAGTTTTCCAGCTGCTTTGCATAATCCAGTTGCAAAAATATATCCATCTTCTCTTAAAGGTATTATAAATTCTGATCCATCTTCTAATAATAATTTACATTGAAATATATCTGCAATTTTTTCAAAAGTTCTAGATGTCATTTTATTATTATAAACTTATCTTTAAATTATATTTAAATACTAACGGGAACCTGGTTTACTTAAGTTCTCTTTGACGCGCCCAAAAATTACATGAACATCATAATTTCAAGGTATAAATACTTTAAAAGTTATAAAATATAAAAGTAAATCATATATTATATTATAAAAACTTTGTTAAAAATAATTAATAATCTTGAATAAAATGTTCTAAAATAATAAAAAAATGATATATTATATTAACATTATAATAAAAAATAATCCAATAGATGA
>Ga0304730_1002175_pt1 | contig 14205 bp, 15 predicted proteins | sample M_130628_MF_Meta_FD_190474 | JGI IMG/M metagenome (GOLD analysis project Ga0304730, IMG submission 190474) | Freshwater microbial communities from Lake Montjoie, Canada to study carbon cycling - M_130628_MF_MetaG (v2) (version 2) | ecosystem: Environmental > Aquatic > Freshwater > Lake | place...
TCTTTCTACACACAAAACCGATCAGAGCTAATTGCCCATGCCAATCGGATTGTGAAGGATGTTGCAAAGGCAGAAGAGATTACCCAAGAGGCGCTAGTTAAATTTATGTTAGCCGCCCCAGAGTTAACAAGTGATCAACACGCCCTTTCCTACCTGCACCGCACAATTGAAAACCTATGTATTGATATCTTCCGTGCGGAAAACAGACGCCCAAATTTAGTTGCATTAGATGATGCCTCAGCAGAGGTTGAATCAGCTTGGCAGGTTTCTGGTGATCACTCACTAGCGATCTCAGCCGCTGAAGATGCTGCAGTAATTCGTCAAGCACTTTCCTTACTATCCCCAGCAGAACGTGCTGCACTTGTTATGTGGGAGGTTGAAGGTCGTTCAACTGCTGAGATTGCTAAAGAGCTTGGTATCAAAGAGTCTGCAGTTCGTCACACAGTCTCACGTGCTCGTGCATCTCTTCGCAAGGTTCTATCTGAACTTATTATCGATGAGGCCCGCGGCCTAACCGCTCTAGATCTTTTATCTACCACCTATAAGAAGGCGGCGGAGTTAACCGCTAAATCTTCAAAGATGGCGTTGATCTTTATTCTAGTTCTAACCTCATTCCTAGGTCTTAACTCAATCACCGGTAATGAATCAAACACCACAATTACTACCAGCCGCTCTCAACTTTCTAATGATCAAGATATGACGGTCATTGAGGCCCCAGTTGCGCCGGCTAAACCTGCTGCAAAGCCGGTCGCCGCTGCTCAAACAATCTCAGTTGATGAGTATGCAGACAACATGGCTTTATCCCTTGCTCAACTTGAGACTGTGACGCTGATGTTGCAGGTATTAGACCAAACAAATGGTGGGCCAAACCCCACAGAGTAAATAGCTTTCTGTCTTCTTGCGGCATTACACGTGTGTGCCATGAGGAAACAGAATTAGAGGATCGAAAGATCTTCGAGCCGAGATAGGGAAAGCCCCTAACTCGACTAACGAAAGGAAACAAATGTCTACAAAGACAATGAAACAACGCATAGCACTAGTTGCAGCGTCAGCTCTTACAGCAGGATTCCTGTCTGTAGTGTCTGCACCTGCTGCTAATGCTGCTGCAGAGCTTACACTTACAGCTAGCTCGACTGGTCTGACAACTACAGGAATTGTGAAAGCCCTGTCTAGCAACGCAGGAACAATGACCTCATCTGGCCAACTTGATTTGGCAGTTGCGGCTGGTTCAGCATCAACAGCTTCAAATGTAACTATTTCAGGTGGAACTTTCACTGCTCTCACATCAGGTGGCACAATCAACGCATCTGGAACTGTTGCAACTTCAGCTAGTGCAACTGCTCTTGTTGGTTTGATCGCAAAGCCAACTGGAGTTGGCGCCATGGTCATCAAGACCTACAACGGTGCTACTACAACAACTGCAATTACAACAAATACATGGACTGTTGTAGCTGCTACCAATATCGGTACATTCTCAGCATCAAAGAGCTACCTTGCAGGTGTAACAACAGCTGCATCAGGTGCTCATGCAACAAATGTTGATGTTGCTTACTCACTACAGGCTGCAAATGGTGGAGAAGCAATTGTTGCTTTCTCACTATTTGATGCAAACGGTATCGCAATGCCAACAACTACTGTGATCACAGCTTCAGCAACTAATGGTGCTGTAGTTGCATTCTCTTCAGGTGGCCAACTTGGCGCATCTGCTACAACCACATACGGTGGAACTTACGGCAACATCTATGTTGCTCAAGGAACTAAGTATGCAGCAATTGATACAGTGGTATCACTTTCAGTTGACGGCGTTGTTTATGCTACAAAGGCTATTGCTCTTCAAGGTGATGTAACAAAGATTACTTTGGATCAAAACGTAGTTGGTAAGCTTTCTCAAGACACAAGCAACGTCTACTACACAACTGCTACTGACTCACTTGGACACAAGATCGGTGGAATTACAACCTCTATCGATGCAACACAGTTCAATACATCAGTAACAACAGCTGCAGCTGCAACAACAACAGCTAACACAGGATCTGCTACATCAGCACTATTTACATGTGGTGCAGTTGCTGGTAAGACAAACTTCAAGGTTACATACACAAACCCAACATCACTTGTTAAGATCACTTCTAACGCATTAGATCTACTTTGCGGTGGAAACCCTTACACATGGTCAGCAAGCCTAGATAAGGCTTCATATGTTGCTGGTGATATTGCAACGCTAACAATTAAAGCTCTAGATAAATCTGGCTTAACTGTTAACGATGTAATCACAATGGGTGCAAACATCACCGTTTCAGGTTCACAACTAACTGCAGTTGTAACACCAGCATCTGGCGATACCTTCACTTCAGGAGTAAAGACCTACAAGTTCCTTGTTGGTTCAACATCAGGTTCATATAATGCTGTTGTTGATATCCCATACTGGTCTGCAGGAGCTAACTCATCATTAGCAACACAGACTGCACAGACAATTAAATACTCTGTTGCATCAGATGGATCAGTTTCAAACGCACAGGTTCTGCAATCGATCGTTGCGTTAATCGCATCAATCAACAAGCAGATCCAAGCACTACAGGCGCTAATTCTTAAGAAGAAGTAATTAGCATCTAAAAGAACTACCCAACGGGCGGTTCCTCCTAACGGAGGGGCCGCCCGTTGGGCTTTAAACACCTTTGCAAAGTAGGCTAAAGAAATGGGTAACAAAGAAACTACTGGTGGCTTCACCTCAGCAGTATTGCTAGAGGAGGAGATGAGATTAACTTTGCCTTCTTTAACTGTTACAGATGCCCTTGAGATTGGTGAGATAGCTAAGTTTTTTGCTCAAGACAGATCTCTACCTATTGCAATTGAGGTAAGGGTTGGTGATTGGATTGTTTATCACGCATCCTTGCCTGGCAGCACGCCTGAGAATGATTGGTGGATTGGTAGAAAGGCCAGAGTTGTTAAGTTAAAAAAGCATTCATCTATGTTTGAAAGAGTGTTAGCAGAAGAGCAAGGCATTGATTGGCATAAGGAAAATAATCTGTTGGACGAGACCCATGCAATCCATGGGGGTGGACTTCCTTTGATTACAAAAGATGATGGTTGTGTTGGGGTATTGATAATTAGTGGCTTGCCGCAGGTTGATGATCACTTGCTTGGTGTTGAGGTATTAACAGAGTTTTTAGCACGTAAGGGTGAATTAATTTGAGTAATCAGGTTTGGGTATGTGGTGAGGTATTAATTGATTTAATTCCAGATGGGGTGGAGCGCAAAGCTGTTGTAGGCGGTGGGCCTGCTAATACTGCAAAGGCACTTGCCAAGCTTGGGATTGAAACCCAATTTATTGATGGAATCTCTACTGATATGTATGGGCAGATGGCACTTAAACAATTACACCAAGATGGGGTATTACTTGATTACGTTAAGTTTTCAGATAAACCAACCTGTCTTGCAATTGTTTCATTAAATAGTGCAGGCGGCGCCACATATGAGTTTTTAATTGATGGAACTGCCACCTTTGATTACACCCCAGATTGGCTGCCTGATCCGGTTACCTTAAAGCCGTCACTACTTCACATCGGCACATTAGTTACTGCAATTGAGCCTGCAGCATCGGTATTGCATAAGTGGGCAAGTGCTGTGAAAAATGTTGCGCCAATTGTTTTTGATCCAAATATTAGGCCAGCTGTTATGGCAGATCGCGGTGAGTATGTGAGACAGGTGGAGCGGTGGATAGAGATTTCATCCGCTGTAAAAGTATCTGATGATGATATTTACTGGTTATACCCAGATAAAAGTATTGATGATGTGGCAAATCAGTGGCTGACAATGGGACCAGAGTTAGTTGTTGTTACATTCGGTGACAAAGGATTATCTGGTTATCGAAAGGGTGAGAAGGTTTCAGTTGATGCCAAGCAGGTGGTTGTGGCGGACACAGTTGGCGCAGGTGACACAGTAGGTGCGATTTTAGTTGAGGCGATTGTGGAAGAGGGCCTTGCTAATTTAAGTGGGAAATTACTTATCTCTAAGCTAGAGCGGGCGGCAAAGGCTGCTGCAATTACCGTTTCAAGAACTGGCGCATTACCACCTAGCAGGGATGAGATTATTTAAATGTTAAATATTGATGGGGATCAAATCTCAATTGCAATTGATTTAGATCAAGGAGCACGTCTTGCCTCAGTTCAGTGGCGGGATATGCAGTTTGTAGTTCCCTTTAGGGGACAAGATCTAACCTGGGGTTGGTTTTCGATGTCCCCCTTTGCTGGCCGAATTAGAGGTGGAATTATTAAAGATAAAAAAGGAAATGAGTATCAACTGCCAAATAACTTTGATCCACCACATGCCTTAATTGGTTATGGCGCATTATCTTCTTGGGAGGATATTGGTGGGGGTAGGCAACACTTAGAACTACCAGCACCATTTAATGGTGCAACTGTTACGCAAAGTTATGAAATCTTAGATAACGCAATTCGTTGGTCACTTGAGTATGAAGCTAATGGTTGTGATCTGCCGGTGACATTAGGTTTTCATCCATGGTTTGCCCGTGAGATTGGTAAGGGAGACTCTGCTGAGTTGTTATTTGCGGCCAATAAGATGTTTAAGCGAGGAGATGATTACCTGCCAACGGGTGAGATTGTTTCACCAGCACAACCGCCTTGGGATGACACATTTATGGAGATTAAAGGCATACCTGAGATTGTTTGGCCAGGGGCAGCAAGATTAACTATGGAGTGCGATACGCCTTACTGGATGGTTTATAGCCAAGATGAGGATGGTATTTGTATTGAACCAGTAACAGCTCCACCTGATGCGCAAAACCTTGGTATACAAGGTGATACATATATTGAATGTTTGATTACATTTAGTGAAGATTTATAGCTTAAGATTTTAATTTATACATAACATCTTTGCCAGACTCAACAAAGCCAAGTGATTTATAGAGATTAACCGCTTTCTTATTCTCTTCATCAACATATAACATCGCACTGGTTAAGCCTTGATACTTTAGGTAGTTAAGACCGGTAATTGTTAATACTTTGCCAATACTGCGTCCTTCATACTCTTCACTCACTGCCATCACATATATCTCACCAATTGGCTCATGATCATGGTGATCTGAATCAGTTTCATGGGTGTGGGAGTGGCCGCCATGGATTTTGGTCCAACAAAAACCAATTAGCTTGTCTTTATCTTGCGCAACAAAAAAGCCCTTCTCATCAAACCAATCCTCATTTAACCTGATTGATAAATCAGCCTCACTCCAATTACCTTGCTCTGGGTGGTGGGCAAATGCTTGATTGTTAAGGGTTAGCAAGGCTTGGTTATCTAGATCAGGTAAGAAACTTCTGATTTGGTAATCACAATTTATTGGAGATATTTCAGCGAGATCCTTACTCATCTGAATAACAGTTCGCATCTTTATAAAGTTATTAGATTGCGCAAGCGCACTAGCCTCTGGCAGATCACCATGTGACCACAGCCGCATCTTTTGACCGCAGATTTCAATCGCCTGCTTTAACAGCTGCGAGCCAATGCCACTGCGGCGATGATCTGGGTGGATTACTAACTCAACACTTGGCCCTGCCACCTGATCGGTTTTATCAAGGTGGGCGTAGGCGATAACTTGATTATCTTTTTGTAATAGTAAATGTGAATCAGCCTTATCCCCACCGTGACGCAGGTGAAGTAGTACGTGCTCTGCGATTGCAGGTGTGTTATCAAACTCTTGAGCAGCCTTGATAAGTGATAAGACTTGTTCTTGCAGCGCAGGTGTTAGAGAGTTTAACTCTTGCACGGTGAGTAATTAACTTAAATCAGCAGATACTTGGGTGTTACTGGCATTAAAGCGGTAGCCAACATTGCGAACAGTGCCAATAATTGCTTCAAACTCAGGTCCCAGCTTTGAACGAAGCCGGCGGATGTGAACATCAACTGTTCTAGTTCCACCGAAGTAGTCATATCCCCAGATCTCTTGCAGTAGTTGAGAGCGAGAAAATACTCTGCCTGGATGTTGGGCTAAGTACTTAAGTAATTCAAACTCTTTAAAGGTTAGATCAAGGGTGCGGCCCTTAATTTTGGCGGTATATGAATCCTCATCAATTACAACCTCACCACTTCTAATCTCACGTAGCGATGGATCATTAGCTAGGTTTTCAATTGCATCTTTGCCAATCACAATTCGAATACGGGCATCAACTTCGGCAGGACCTGCCGTATCAAGGATTACATCAGCAATACCCCAATCTGCATTAATTGCAGATAGGCCGCCTTCAGTTGTAATCATAATGATTGGCGTTGATACGCCAGTGGTAGTAATTAACTTGGTAAATGCTTTGGTATTTGGTAGATCACGACGAGCGTCAATAAAGATGCAATCTGTGATTGGCGCATCAATTAATACTGATGCCTCTGCTGGCAGAATCTTTACCTCATGTTGCAGCAAGCCAAGGGCAGGCAGCAGATCAGCGCTGCCACCTGATGCGTTGCTTAGGATTAGAATCTTTGCCATAAGAGGATTAAGGATACTCATGCTTAAAAGGTGCATCAAATGAGTTTTTCTACTGGCGTTAGACTTACCCGTATGAACGGTAAACATGAGCTGCATCAAAAAGGGCTTCGCTTAACACCACAACGTGAGTTAGTGCTGGCTGCCGTTCGCCAGTTAGGTCATGCGACCCCGGAGGAGGTGGCAGAAAAGGTGAGATCAACTCATCCTGGTATTAATCTTTCAACTGTTTATCGAAACCTTGAAACCTTAGAAAATGTTGGTTTAGTTCTACACACCCACCTAGGTCATGGCGGCGCGACATATCATGCAGCGGAAGAGTTAACCCATCTGCATTTAGTTTGCTCAGATTGCGGTGAAATAGGCGATGCTCCAATAGATGCAGCTGCTAACTTTGTGAACACATTAAGTGATGAGTATGGTTTTAAAACTGATGTTACTCACTTTGCCGTTTATGGCTTATGCAGCAAGTGCGCAAGTAAAAAGAGTAAATAAATGAGCGCTGTATTAGTTGAGGATGGCCCAGATAAGGGTGCGATCTGGCACTTTGGTGAGCCAAACCAAGAACAAAAAGCTTTAGTTGCAGGTAGCGGTTGGGCAGATCTATCTCATCGTGGTGTTATCTCAATTACCGGTAAAGATCGACTCACCTGGTTACATGCCCTAACAACTCAACACTTAGAGCAACTGCCAGTTGCAACTTGGATTGATGCATTAATACTTGATCCACAAGGACATGTAATTGAGCAGTTATTTTTAGTAGATGATGGCACCACAACCTTTCTTCACACCGAAAAGGAACGAACAGCCGGTGTTGTTGATTACTTAAATAAGATGAAATTTATGTTAGATGTTGATGTTGTTGATCAATCAGAAAACTACGCAGTGCTGCGTGCGCCAGGTGCGGCTGATAAATTTGGTGGGCCATATGCATTGGTGCCAAGTGTTGAATTAAAAGAAACAACTGATGCTTTTAATAAATCACATACCCAGGTTGGTATTTGGGCATTAGAGGCAGAACGAGTTGCTGCAGGCAGGGCTCGGTTGTTATTTGAAACCGATCATAAATCTATTCCAAATGAGTTGGGCTTTTTAAATAACGCAGTGCATATGAATAAGGGTTGTTATAGAGGGCAAGAGACAGTTGCTAAGGTTTTTAACTTAGGACAACCTCCTAGAAGATTAGTTTTATTACACCTAGATGGTTCGATGGTGGCGATGCCTGAGCATGGCGCAAAGCTATTTTTAGAGGACAAAGAGGTTGGTTATATCGGCACAATGGCTAGACACTATGAGTTAGGGCCAATTGCACTTGCGGTAGTTAAACGAAATCTCTCACTGGATGCGGTATTAATCGCTGATGGTGTTGCTGCCACGCAAGAGGAGTTAGCACTTCGCTAGAGGAGTTAGGCTTAGCTAATGGAGACCCTAACCACCATCTTATTAATCCTTGCTTCTTTTACTGTTTCATTTTTCTTAATCTATAAGGGTGTTACCGGGGTTGTTAGAAATATAAATGAGAGTAAAAAATAATGGCATTTACTATTCCAGAGAATTTACATCCTGATTTAATGCCACTTGCTTGGCTAGTTGGCACCTGGCGCGGCAAAGGACGTGGTGAGTATCCAAATGTGCCGGGCTTTCAATACGCCCAAGAGGTTTCCTTTAATCATGATGGTCGTCCCTTTTTAAATTACTTCTCACGCTCTTGGATCATTGATGAAAATGACGAGATTATTCGTCCGGCTGCATCTGAGGTTGGCTTTTGGCGAATAAAAGAAAATAATGTTTTAGAGGTAATCCTTGCTCACAACACCGGTATTGCAGAGGGTTGGGTTGGAGTTGTGCAGGGTGCAAAGATTCAACTTGTTATGGATCAAGGATATTCAGCGCCCAGTGCAAAGATTGTTACATCTGGTGCTCGTCTTTATGGATTAGTAGAGGGTGAATTATTTACCTCATACGACATGGCAGCAGAGGGACAAACACTTCAAGCACACTTGTGGTCATCATTAGAAAGACAGGCAGAGTAATTAATAAGTTTGCTGGCGAAGTTCTAGCTGAAGTTACTCGCGGTGGCATTGTTGAATCTCTTCATCTAGGACATTTAATTGTTTTAAACGCCGATGGCACAACCTATTTATCTAAAGGAAGCCCTGAGTTAGCTTTTTATCCAAGATCTGCGGTTAAATCATTGCAAGCATCGGCAATGCTTAAATCAGGGTTAACAGTGAGTGATGAGGAGTTAGCAATTGTTTGTGCTTCCCACTCTGGCAACCAGAGCCATATTGATTTAGTAACCAAGATGCTTACAGATCGTGGTATTCCACTTTCTGCGATGAAAAATGCCACCGATAAACCACTTGGCGAAAAAGAAAAGATTTTCTGGGGCGATAAACCTGGCACGCAATTAACCCAAAACTGCAGCGGCAAACATGCAGGAATGTTAATTACCTGCCAACAAAATGGCTGGGATATGGATACCTATTTAGAGATGGATCATCCGTTGCAGGTTGCGATAAAGAATGAGATTGAATTATTAGCGGGTGAAAAGGTGAGTACATCAACCTTTGATGGTTGTGGTGCTCCTTTGTTTGCAATCTCTTTAACTGGATTGGCCAAAGCGATTTCAACTGTAGTGAAATCAAATGATCCTATTTATAAACAGATTGTTGCAGCTTGTACAAAGCATCCAGAGTTAGTTGCAGGTGAAGGAAGATTAACTACTCGAATGATGCGGGCTGTGCCTGGTTTGTTTATGAAAGAGGGCGCAGAGGGTATTGAAGTTTGCGCGTTAAGTGATGGCAGAGTGATTGCGATAAAGATTATCGATGGCTCATGGCGACCAGTGGCGCCAATCATTATGGAGATCTTTAAGAGCTGGGATGTTGTTATGCCGGATGAGAGCGTGAAGATGTATGCGGGCGGGCGCGTAATTGGTGAGGTAATTGCCAAGATTTAATATCTAAAAGTTAAGTTAGAATTACCCTATGCCAGCATATAAGAGATCAAAGATTGCTACCTTGATGGTGCACACATCCCCTCTTGATCAAGCAGGTATTGGCGATGCTGGCGGCATGAATGTTTATGTGGTTGAGAGCGCCAAGAAGATGGCGCAAGCTGGCGTATCAGTTGATATTTTTACGAGAGCAAATCATCCAGATCTACCAGAGTCAGTTGAGATCGCAGAGGGTGTAACAGTTAAACATTTAGTTGCAGGTCCCTTTGAAGGTTTATCTAAAGAAGAATTACCAAGCCAGTTAGGCGCATTAACTAGTGCATTTATGAATTACCAAAAACAATTACCAAATAATTATTACTCACTGCTTCACTCTCACTACTGGATCTCAGGCCAATTAGGCTGGATGGTTAGCGAGCGAACTGGTATTCCATTAATTCACACTATGCATACAACGGCAAAGGTTAAGAATTTAAATTTAGCCGATGATGAAAAACCTGAGCCACAAACTAGAGCAATTGGTGAAGAGCAGGTTGTTAAAGCATCTACTGGTTTAATTGCAAATACTGATGCAGAGGCTGCATCTTTAGTATCACTCTATGATGCCTGCCCAGATAATGTTTTTGTTGTTGCACCCGGTGTTGATCTACAAACCTTCTCACCTGGTATTGGAAAATCTGCAGCAAGAGTTAAATTAAATATTGCACCGGATGCCATCATGCTTACCTTTGTTGGCCGCATTCAGCCTCATAAGGGACCTGATGTGTTGCTAAGAGCTGCTGCTGAAATGGTTTCCCACTCACCACATCTGCGGGCAAAGCTTGCGGTAGTAATTATGGGCGGTGCCTCTGGTAGTGGTTTAAATGAGTTAGAGAAGTTAAAAGTATTAACTAAGTTTTTAAAGATTGAAGATGTCACCCACTTTGTAGATCCAGTATCTAGAGAGTTACTTCCTGATTGGTATCGCGCGAGTGATTTAGTCTGCGTGCCAAGTTACTCAGAGTCCTTTGGTTTAGTTGCCCTTGAAGCTCAAGCTTGTGGTACACCAGTTGTTGCAACTGCAATTGGTGGACTGCGCACTGCCGTCTCTGACGGTATCTCTGGTTCATTAGTAGATGGTCATGATCCAAAAGCTTGGTCGGCTGTTATCTCAAGATTAATTGCAGAACCACAACGCAGGTTGCTCTTATCAATGGGCGCAGTAGAACATGCCAGCCACTTTGGTTGGGAGAATACAGCTCGTAAGACATTAGATGTTTATGACTGGGCGCTTACTAAGCAAAGTAATCCAAGATTACGTTTGGCAGAGGATGCTTGATCCAGCTGCAGTAATTGATGATTTTTTGCAATCACATGATTTAGATTATGACCACAATACTGAAAATACTTATTTAATTACCCTGCCAGGGGAGGCCAAACAACAAACCCACTGCGCATTGATTATTGGTGATCACTCTTTGAGTATCAACGCCTTTGTAATTAGAAAGCCAGATGAGAATAAAGAGAAGGTCTATGAGTATCTTCTAACTAAAAATGCTGCAATGTATTCAATTGCCTTTGCCATTAATGAGTTAGGTGATATTTATTTAGTAGGCAGGCTGCCACTTAAGGCGGTAACTGAGCAGGAGATAGATCGTATTCTTGGGGCAGTCTTGCAGTATGCCGATTCATCCTTTAATCCATTACTTGAGTTGGGATTTTCCTCGGCGATCCGCCGTGAGTGGGCTTGGCGGGTATCTCGCGGTGAATCCCTAGCTAATCTAAAAGCGTTTGAGCATCTAATTTAATATTGTGAAAGGATTACTACTATGAGTTACAAATTAATCTTACTTCGTCATGGTGAGAGCGAGTGGAATGCCAAGAACCTTTTTACCGGCTGGGTTGATGTTGAATTATCTGAAAAAGGATTAGTAGAGGCAGCCCGTGGTGGTCAACTCCTTAAAGAGGCAGATTTGTTGCCAGATGTTTTGCACACCTCCCTCTTAAAGCGAGCAATTGATACGGCAGATATTGCACTAGAAAACTGCGGCCGAACTGGTATCCCAACTAAGAGATCTTGGCGATTAAATGAGCGCCACTACGGCGCGCTGCAAGGAAAAGATAAGGCAGCCACATTAAAAGAGTATGGCGAGGAACAGTTTCAATTATGGCGCAGATCCTTTGATGTACCACCTCCTGCAATTGCCGATGATGATCAGTACTCACAAAAAAATGAAGCAAAGTATGCAAATCTAGGTGAGCAATTACCAAAGACAGAGTGTTTAAAAGATGTGGTTGCCCGGGTTGTTCCTTATTTAACTGGTGAGGTTATGGATGATTTAAAGAGCGGTAAAACAGTTTTGATTACCGCCCATGGAAACTCAATTAGAGCAATTGTTAAGTACTTAGATGCAATCTCTGATAAAGATATTGCCGGGGTGAATATTCCAACTGGAATTCCATTGCTCTATGAATTAAATGAAAAGTTTGAACCAGTTACTAAAGGTGGTAGGTATTTAGATCCTAAGGCTGCTGCTGATTCAATTGCAGCAGTTGCTAACCAAGGGCGCTAGATACAGGCTTAAGAAATTTCACTCTTCCCTGCCATTGCCCAAGTGAAGTTTCAACTGGTGACTTCAAAATTCCTTCAATAACAGTGGCGTAGATATCTCGAAAATCTGTTGTGATCGCTAAGTCACCTTTGATTAAATTCTTAAGTGAGGGTTGATCACCGTAGTAGCCACCTTTAACGCCATTACCAACGATAAATACTGGCCCCGAGGTGCCATGATCAGTTCCTTGTGAACCATTAGCTGCCACTCTTCTACCAAACTCACTATAGATCATAATTGTTACATCTTCTGCTCTAGTTGTAGTTTTTAATTGCGACATAAATCGGGTAACCGAGTCAGAGACAACACCTAGTAAAGAGGCTTGTGCATTTGCCTCATCGGCGTGAGTATCAAAGCCACCGAGGGAAACCGACCAAACCTTTGTTGGCGCATTTGCAGCAATTAACTTTCCTACAACATCTAGTTGTTGGGCTAAGTTGTTATCACCACCAGCATTTCCACCATTTATGGTTGGTAAATCAGGGGCATTTAGTACAGGCGTCTTTAAAATTGGTTGAACAGTTTCGGAAAGATTAAATAGATTACGCATTGATGTAGCAGCTGCTGCCATTAACTTTGATTCCCCTTTTATTGGTTGTGAAAGTTGTGCGCACTGATAAGCCAAACTGCCGGTTGGCACAACCAATCCACCGAGTGGTAGTGCAGAGCCAGATCGCTTAGCACCAGCAAGTAATGGTGGTAATACTGAACCAAGTGAAATCGCAAGCAGTGGATCCTCTGGTTGGGAATCTATCCAACGACCTAACCAACCAGTATTAACATGTCGATCAGGTGAACCGGTTTGCCATTTTGCCATTGAGGAAAAGTGTGAGTAATCAGGGTTTGGGTATCCAACGCCACGAATAATTGCTACTTTGTTTTGATCCCACAATCCTTTCAAACCCTTCATGGCAGGATTTAAAGCTAACTCCGAGTCAAGTGGCAGCATGGTTTCTGCTTTATAAGAAACTTCAGGACGTGATGAGTAGTAGATTGAATCTGTATAAGGAATGACAGTATTAATTCCATCATTTCCGCCATACAAAGTAATCAGGACAAGAATCGGAGTGTTTGGCGGTAGTGGGCGACTTATTGCTGCAGCTGAAATATCTTCTATGTTTAGTAATGGTGCAAATAATCCAGTTGCGACTGATCCCCCGGTGTATTGCAAAAATTTACGCCGTGTAACTTTAAGCATACCTACTCCTTTTCTTTAGATTAAGCACTGACAACATACTCCGGGCTACATAAAGCTAAAAGTGCAAATTGCGCAGGATCAGATGAGGCTGAGTTTAAAGTTGATTTAGTTCGCTCACTCCATTGAAAAATACCTAGCCAATTTTGACTCTCTATAACTCTATTGCTCACAGGGATATTTCTTAGTGCTTGTAGTTGACTTCTTTTAATTAGCCAATTTGCAAAATCAATTCGGTAGAGAGAGGTAGCTGAACTAAGCCAAGCTGCTTCGGCCGGCCATCCGCCTACATTTGGTGGTGCAAATGGAACTTGTCCTAATTTATCTAAGTAATTGAATAATCGCTCACTAGTTTCAAGTTTTGAAGGAACTATCTCAAGTGCACGGCAGGCAGATACAAACCATTCAACTGGTGATTTTACTAATTCATACTTTGAGTTTGCTAGTAAATCTGACTTAGCTGCAGCGGTGATCGCCGGGTAAATTTCGCGATTTGAAAAGGCTTTCTTACTAGCAAAATTAGCTGGCATTGGCTCAGTGCTTGAGATAAATCGATACCAGATTCGCTCTGCAATAAAGTTTTGACAATCTGGGCGATCAACTAAAAAGTCAGATAGTGAATCACCTGTGAAAGTATTAGTAGATCCTAAGATGGTGATTGGGTTTGTATCCCGCCGTCTTTGATTTACTGTGACTTCACCATTACTTCTAACCACTTGATAGCCAGTTAGTGCCCTAGCCGCTGCTTTTACATCATCCTCGCTATAACGATTAACACCTATTGTGAAAAGCTCCATTAATTCGCGCCCTAAATTTTCATTAGGTGATTTAACACTGTTGGTTTGTCCATCTAGCCAAATTTGTAGCGCACCATCATTGATCATTGCCCTCGACATTGTCTTGAAATTTCCAAGCGAATTAGCCCGCAGAGTTTGGTTCTGTTTATACATAACAAGTGGAAAATCAACTT
>Ga0304730_1002176_pt1 | contig 14204 bp, 12 predicted proteins | sample M_130628_MF_Meta_FD_190474 | JGI IMG/M metagenome (GOLD analysis project Ga0304730, IMG submission 190474) | Freshwater microbial communities from Lake Montjoie, Canada to study carbon cycling - M_130628_MF_MetaG (v2) (version 2) | ecosystem: Environmental > Aquatic > Freshwater > Lake | place...
AGCTGTTAGGTGGCAAGGTACGCGACAAGATTAGAGCGTATAACACCTGCGCTGGAACTGGTTATGCAAAAGGTTCATCAAATATTGATCGCAAGCGAGCATCACAACTAGGCGTTGTTACAGATGGCGACTATGAAGATCTATTTGCATTCTTGAACAAACCAGAGGAGTTAGTTCACAGCTTAAAGGAAATGGGATTTACCGCCATGAAGATCTGGCCCTTTGATGAAGCGGCAATTCGCGCTGGCGGGCAAACGATCATGGGAAAAGATTTGCATGAAGGCGTAGATATCTTTCGTCGTGCACGAGAGGCAGCAGGAAGTGATTTCGACATCATGTTGGAGATGCACTCAATGTGGTCGGTACCGGCAGCAACAGTGATCGCACATGCAGTTGAGGAGTACTCTCCATTTTGGATCGAAGATCCATTTAGACATGAAAGCACAGACGCTCTTGTTAGATTCAAGCAATCAATAAACTCACCATTAACAACAGGTGAGACCACAGGCACTAGATGGGATCACCATCGTTTATTGAAATCAAACGCGATTGATCACTTGATGATTGATCCGGGATGGGTTGGGGGCATTACAGAGGCAAGACAGGTAATTGGCTTAGCAAGTACATATGGAGTGCCTGTTGCACCTCATGATTGCACTGGCCCGGTTGTACTGACCGTTGGAACCCACCTAGGCGTGACTTATCCCAATATTGAACTTCAAGAAATGGTCCGAGCCTTTTACTACGGCTGGTATCAAGAGATGGTCACTGTGCTGCCGCACTATGAAAATGGTTACTTAACGCCACCATCGACTCCAGGATTAGGTACACAACTACAATCAGGCATCAATAAGCGCGCAGATGCGGTAGTACGTTGGAGCAAAGTTGGCTGAAGAATTAATTCTTGGCTTAGATTTTGGAACTTCGTCTGTAAAGGGAATCTTTATAGATTTTGAAGGCAGTATTCTTAAAAGAGTTGAGTCAAAAATAGAGACCAAGCATTCATTGGGTACTCATGCTGAGCAGAACGCGCTGGACTATTTAGTCGCTCTGAAGGATATTTCATCAACAAACTCTGATCTAATCTCGCGAGTTGTATCTATTGGCTTATCTGGTCAAACACCTTCTGTTGTATGCGCGGATAAAGATGGTCAGCCAGTTAGACCTGTTCTTATTTGGCAAGATAATAGGGCGGTTGCGGAGGCAACAGAACTAGATAAAAGATTTGGAAATCCACTTCGAGTCATTGGAACATCATTGCCGTGGTCAGCTAGTGCATGCCCAGCCAAATTACTATGGCTATCTCGCAATGAAGAACAAACAGTGGCCAAAACAAAATGGATCTTTCAACCTAAAGACTTTGTTGGCTTTCACCTAACTGGGAAAGCAATATCTGATCCATGGTCTAGTAAAGGCTTATGTAATGTACAAAGCAGAACTGCCGTGACGGAGCTGCTTTCTTACATTGGATGGAGTGATTCGGTTATGCCAGAACTACTAGATGGTTTCCAAAGTCGTGGAACCGTTACACAGCAGGCTTCAGAGAGTTTTGGCTTCTCCGTAGGAACAGAAGTGTCTGTTGGTTGGTCAGATGCGATGTGCGGAATGGCTGCGATGGGGGTTTTTAGTAAGCCTGCAACCTTTGTAATAACTGGTACATCAGCAATCGTTGGTTCATCTTCGGTGACGCCACCAGATGATGGGGGAGGTCTCTACATCATCCCTGACACATGTTCGCCGCTTGCTGTGACCTATGGCCCTACTCAGTCAAGCGGATCCTCTATTGCTTGGGCTTCAGAGCTATTTGAGATAGAGGCCAATGAGTTAATTGATTTGGCGATGGATGCATCTGACATAGAGATACCAATTTATCTTCCCTATATAAATGGTGAGCGAGCACCACTGTGGCGACCAGATGTGCAAGCGGGTTTTTATGGGGTCACAAGCGAATGTAAAAAATCCCATTTGGCACTGGCTGTCATGGAAGGTATTTCATTTGCCGAAAGGCAGGTTGCAGAGTTAGCAGAGACATTAAACAAGGTTCGCCAGCCATCAATTCTTTTAGGCGGTCATGCAGGAAATGACAATCGGTGGGAGAAGATTCGACATAGAACCCTTAGCCGAACATTAGAAAGGTTTGAGGATGTTGACACAACCACCAGAGGTTCGGCCATGTTGGCACATGCCGTAATTACCAAGGATTTTGCGCTTTCATCTGAAGCCTTGAGTTTTAAACCCTTGGTGAGTCAACCAAATTCAAATGATCTGATGTACTCTAATAAGAAATTTAATGAGTTTTTAGCTGCCCAAGAGTATGCAATTGACCTAGCTAACAGAAAGAGAAAATCAACTGATGAAAAGTAAAAGCAAACTAGCCAATCTCAAGCAGCTAGTTAGAATCAGAAAGCCGATTTTGTCTAGTAAAAAGCGACGAGTCTCTAGAGCCAATACGATTTATGATCTAAGGGCGGCAGCTAAGAAGTGCACACCACGTGGACCATTTGACTACACCGATGGTGCAGCTGACCAAGAGATCACTATAAACAAGGCACGAAGAAGTTTTGAGAACATTGAATTTCAACCACATATTTTAAGAGATGTTTCATCGGCAACTCTTGCAACCACAATGCTAGGCAAGCAATATTCGATGCCTGTAGGAATTGCCCCTACAGGCTTTACCCGCATGATGAACTCAGAAGGTGAAATCGCCGGAAGTGGCGCTGCAAGTGCCTTTGGCATCCCATTCACACTCTCAACAATGGGCACTACTTCCATAGAAAATGTGGCAAAAAATGCACCCAATGGAAGTAATTACTTTCAACTCTACCTGTGGAGAGATCGTGATCGAAGCCTTGAACTCATTCAACGAGCTGAAAAAGCAGGATATGACGGTTTAGTTCTAACAGTTGATGCACAAGTTGCGGGAGCTCGACTAAGAGATGTTCGAAACGGACTGACAGTTCCTCCAACTTTGACTGCTGCAACATTTTTAAATGCACTCCCACGCCCAAATTGGTGGTGGAATTTCCTAACAAAGGAACCTTTAGATTTTGCATCTCTAGGGTCATGGAATGGAACAGTTGCCCAGCTCATGGACACAATGTTTGATCCTTCAATGACATACGAAGATCTAAAGTGGATTCGTGAGATTTGGCCAAAGAAGTTAATTGTGAAGGGTGTGCAGCGAGTCGATGATGCGGTCAAGTGTGCTGAATACGGAGCAGATGCAATCGTGCTTTCCAATCACGGTGGTCGTCAGCTAGATCGTGCCCCAGTTCCATTCTTACTCTTGCCAGAAGTTAAAAAAGAGATCGGGAGCAAATCAGAGATTCATATTGATACTGGCATTATGCATGGCGCAGACATCATTGCTGCAAAGGCACTCGGTGCTGACTTTACGTGGATAGGTCGTGCCTATCTATATGGCCTCATGGCTGGAGGCAGACTGGGAGTTGATAGAACGCTGACAATTTTGCAGACTCAAATGACCAGAACTCTAAGGCTACTAGGTGCGAATTCACTCGATGACTTAGAACCAAGTATGGTGAAATACTTGGATAAATAATTTGCGAAAAATACCGCTACCAAAATCATCTGAAAAGCTGCAACTGCAAAAGGTTGCATTTGATCTCGTTGAAAAAATGAGAAATGGTGATTTAGTAGCTTTCTCTACAGAGAATTCTTATGTGGTCGCCGCAGATCCGCACAACGAGATCGCGGTAAGTAGTTTTAGGGAGTTAAAAGGGCATGATCCAAAAACTATTTATCCTGTTTTCGTAAACTCAATTGAAGATCTCCAGCCATTTACTGTCGATGTTAGTGATAAAACCAGACTTCTGACTCAAGAATTTTGGCCGGGCATGCTCAATTTACTTCTTTCTACACGTGATGTTCCACCCCACAATTTTGGTAGCACCGAAACCCCAGATCGGCTTATCGCTAGAAAGCCTAAGAATGTCTTACTTAATCTAGTAACTGAATTAGTGGGACCAGTTATTTACTCTTCACTAAAGGATGAGGCAGGTTCAGTGGTAAAAGACTTGGCAAGCATCTCTGCGATTCAAAAAAAGAGAATCACCATCGCAATCGACAATGGCCATATTAAGAGTAGTAAGACGACAACTGTATTAAATTGCATGAATCAACAGTTTATTTTGGAACGTGAAGGATCTATTTCGCTCTGGGAGTTAAATAAAGTTGTATCGGATATAAAAGAGAGTTAGATCATCTCTAAAGGCTTACCGATTTCTGGGATCCATACCTCACCACCGGGCTTGAGTGCTCTGTATGTATCTACAAATTCATTCAAATCCAGCGTTGCTCCAGATTCAGCATCTGTTTCAGCTGGCCAGAGCCCCCAGTGCATTGGTACTGCGACCTTACAACCTTGACGCCATGCAAGAAATCCTGCTTCCTTAGTATCCATGTTGCCAGTTACACCGTTGATGCAAATTAAAGAAACATCTACTCTGCCTTCCGTATCATCAACAATTCGTGCATCGTATTCAGTATCTCCAGAGTGATAAATTCTCCACTTGCCCACAGTGATGATGTAGCTGATCGCATCTGGAGTAGGTTCTGGCTCAAACATATGACGGGCAAATACTGCTTCAATTGTTATGTCACCTATTTGAGTTGTTTCACCTCGATTAAGGATGATTCCACGATCACCATAAAAGCCACCGGCTCTAGCTAACTTAATAACTGAGAACGGTCCAATGAATTTTGTTTTTGGATGCTTTGAAAAAGGAATTACCGCTTCAGGGTCAATGTGATCATCATGTGGATGCGTTGCCATGACAGCATCAAATTCACTTTCCTCTGGGGAAAGTGGTGCTGGATAGCCACGTGGCACGTTATAGGAAGTCATTACAGAGTTAGTTAAGTAGGCATCTACTGCAACTGTAAAGCCACCAGGACTCTTGATGACAAATCCAGCTTGGCGTAGCCACCAAATGTGGACACCACCTTTTGGAACTTTAGTATCTCGAATGAGTGGCCAGATAGATTTTTGTGTCATCCCTTGATTGCTCCCGCCGTTAGTCCAGAGATTATGTATTTTTGAATGAACATATAGAGAATGACTGGTGGCAAACCATAGATGAGAGCCCCCGAGAGTAATTCTTGAATAGGTGTATTGAGTTGAGACATAGTCGATGCCAAGCCAACCGATGCGGGGTAGAGCTCCTGCTTAGAAATCATTGTGACAGCTAGCAAGTAATCACCCCAGCTTGCGAAAAATGAAACAACACCAACTGCCAATATTGCTGGACTACAGAGCGGAATGATTATCTTTCGCAGAACAGCCAAGTAATCACAACCATCAATCTGAGCTGCTTCATTTACTTCGCGAGGAATCGATTCAAATGCAGGCCGCAAAATCCAAACTCCCACCGGGATTACAAATGCCGCGTGGATTAAAGAAAGTGCAGCCAGATTGTTCAACATATGCATCTGATCATAAATTTTGTAAATTGGAATAACGATGAGTGCTTCTGGAAGCATTTGTGTAAAAAGCAGCATCAATCCAAATGCGGACTTACCTTTCCATTGGAACCAAGAAATTGCATAGGCACCAAGTACTGAGAAAGAAGTTGTAATCAATGTTGCTAGTAACGCTACAAATCCAGAATTTATCAGCCATTTGGACATCGGATTGTCACGAAAAAGTTCTCTAAACCCGTCAAGATTTGGATCTTGTGGGTAAAGAACTGGGGGATACATCAATGTGATGTCAGGTGGCTGAATAGCAGTCACGATCATCCAATACAGCGGAAATAAGACCATCAGGCAAATCATGGTAATAATCGAGTACCTAAAAATTGATCGCCCTAATACGACCCTTTTTGTACCAACAACGACAGCCACTTAGAACCTCTTTTGCGCTCTGTTTTGAAGGGATAGGAAAACAACTGCTACGACAAAGGTGATAATCAGACCTGCCACACCGATTGCTGAGGACAAGGCGTAGTCGTAGTACTTAAAGGCAGTGTTGTATACCGAAATAACCAATGTTTCAGTGTCTCTTTCAGGTCCGCCACCGGTGGTTAAATAAATCATGCTGAACTGCCTAAAGGCGAAGATAAAAGCCAGAAGCCCTAATAAATACAAGGTGGGCTTTATGCTTGGAAGGGTCACATTCTTAAAGCGTTGAAATGGTCCAGCTCCATCCACTGTTGCAGCTTCCAATAAGTCATCAGGAACGCTTTGCAAGGATGCAAGTAAGACGATTGAATAGAATGGAAAAGTCTTCCACATCGACATTCCAATAATAGAAATGAAGGCGTATGGGCTTGAAGTAAGCCAGCCCCCAGAAGTATCAAAAGGTAAATGCTGATTAAGAATTCCGACTACGCCAAATGCGGAGTTAAGAATCCAGATAAAAACAATGACTGATGCGATATCAGGAAATGCCCAAGGCGCAGTGAGTAAAGCTCTAACGCCTCCGCGACCTTTAAATCTTTTGTTCACAAGAAGTGCGGTAAGCAATCCTGCACCCACAGAAAAAATGACATTCAAAGTTGCATAAGAAACGGTAATTCTGATGCTGGCAAGAAAAGCAGAATTTTGAATCAAGTTAATGTAATTAGCTAGGCCCACAAAACTAACTTTTTGATCAACTGCAGCGCCAAGAGTCTTGTCTGTAAGGCTTAAATAAATGCCTTGGCTGATCGGATACACCACTAGAAAAGCGGTCAATATAGCTATCGGAATAATTAAAACATAAGGAAGTTTCTTGCTACTTCCAATTCGAGTGGAATTAAAAGTTGTTCGGGGGGATACGAAACTAACCATTTCGTATCCCCCCTCACCTCAACATAAATATCGAGTCAATGTTCGACTCTGGACAATTTGTTAACTACTAGAGTTTCTTTGCTAACTCCAGAAGCTCTTTCTGTGCCTTGTCCATGGCTTGCTTTACAGTCGACTTCTTGTTAATTGCTGACTGTAGGTTTGTGAGGATGATGGTTCCGTATTCATCACTCTTAGTAATGAAGTCGCCCATCATGTCCATTGGAGTGATTGGAACGCTAGGTGGAGTAAGGAATCCCTCAATCCATGGCAGTTCCTTCAAGTAAGCCTGGAACGCTGCGACTTTAGTCATCTCTGGGAATGGAGGAATAAAGTCAAGGCAAGCCATTGTTAAATCAGCCATGTTTGCAGGCTTAAATAACCAGCTTAGGAACTCAGTTGCTTCTGCCTTGTTCTTACCCAATTTGTTAAGTGAGATTGGGTGAACACGTGAAGCTGCTTTCTTGCTCTTGTGAGGCAAAGGTACTGAACGAAGCTTCGCATAAACCTTTGGATTTGTGCTCTTGAGAACGTTAACCGCTGCAGATACCCAGAAACCTTGAGCAATGCGTCCGTTAGAGGCTAACTGAACTGCTGCTGCGTTATTGATTCCCTTTGGAATTGCTGCGTTATATAGCTTGAGCCACAATTCAAGCGCCTTTACGACCTCAGGTGAATTTGCCTTTGGTGTTTTGCCAACTGCCCACACACCATCGTACATATTGACCCAGTTCTGCATGTTAAACCAGAAGTCGCCTTGCTCAGCCATGATGTTTGGATGCCAGAATCCGTATTGGTTTGGCTTCTTAGTCAACTTAGTTGCAGCAGATAACAACTCTTCAGGAGTTGTTGGTGGCTTGATCTTTGCCTTTGCAAATATTTCTGAGTTATACAGCAAACCGAAGTTCACTGTAACAATACTTACTCCGTAGCAAGCACCAGCTTTATCAGTTACATATGCGTGAATCTTTGGATTAGGAGTTACACCAGCTGCTTTGATTGGTTCAGTCAAAGGTAGGAAGTAACCGCTCTTAAATAGACGAACAGCAAGATCTGGGGTAGACATAATTAAATCATCTGTCAGAGATCCCGCTTCAAGTCCAGTCAGAACCTGATTTACATACTGCCCAAAAGGCCAACCAGAGAGTTTTACTTCTGTAGTTGTACTTTGTGCATTGAACTTGGCAATAATTCCTTCCCAAGCTTCTTTACGTCCCGGTTCAAACCCCATCCATGTTGTGATGTTGATTTGAGTTTTTGCTGCATTTGCAGCAGGTGCACCCGCTACTGAAGAGACAGCGGCTACACCAGCGGCGGCACCAGCACCCTTTAGGAAACCGCGACGACCGACACCGGTTGTTGACAGATTCTCCGAAGAATTAGCTGAGGCTATTTCTTTTGCCATATTTTCCCCCTTAGGAATAAACTGCAAACATCACATAGGTTGTATACAGTTTGCAGTTGACAGTGATAGGAGCCTCCTCCCAGGGGTGATGTATGTCAAGGATTTTTTAAGGGTTTTTTAAGGGTTTTTTAAGGTTTTTTAATCAATTTGCCAGGAATCCACCGTCTACAGCTAGCACCACACCACTTACGTAGTCTGAGGCTGGAGCCGAAAGGAATAGTGCAGCGCCGGCCAAATCAGAGGGCTGACCCCACCTACCCTTTGGGATGCGGCTAGTTATCCAGGCACTTCTCTCTGCATCATTACGGACGGCTTGAGTTATATCTGTTTCGATAAAGCCCGGTGCGATTGCATTAACGGTAATTCCCATGGGAAGCAGCTCATTGGATAGGCCACGTGTGAGTCCAGCAAGTGCGGTCTTTGCAGCGGTATAGCTAATGACATTTTTGCCTCCAAGGAATGTCCACATTGAGGCAATGAAAATTATCTTTCCGTAGCCTCGCTGTGCCATTCCCTTGCCGATTTCTCGGGAGAGGATAAATGGAGCGGTTAAGTCAATTTCTATTGTTTGGTCCCACAGATCATCATTGTGATCTAGGGCCTCAGCCCGATTGGCTAAACCAGCATTATTAATAAGGATGTCAATTTTGATTTCCTTAATCTTTTCGATCAAATCTAGAGTGTCCTGCCTGCTTCGAAAGTCACACGCAAAGGTTGTATAGGTGACACCACTTTTTGCTGCAATCTTAGAAAGTTCGTCATTGTCGGTTTGCTGAGAGCTAACAACAATAAGGTTTGCTCCATGTTCGGCCAAGGCGCTGGCAATTGCAAAGCCAATTCCTTTGCGTGCACCAGTCACAAGTGCGGTCTTGCCTCGCACATCAAATAGCTTCTTGTAGGTCATTGCCGCTCCGCTTCCCTCAATTGTTTAATGTATACAACATTATGCGCCGTGATCTATACTCTCGTCAATGTTTTCGAGAGGCTAAATGCAACTGGTTTGCGCTTAGACACACGAGAATAGAAAAAGTACTCTTTCTCTTTCGTGCCTATTAATTGGGGGAATTTATGAAGAAGCGTTTTGGAATTTTCGCTGCAGTTGTAATTGCAGCTGCACTCACACTTACAGGTTGTTCATCATCTGACTCAGCAACATCTGAGAGCGCATCATGTGCCAAGGCAGATCTTGCAACAGTCACTGAAGGCAAGCTAACAATCGCAACTGGCGAGCCTGCTTACTACCCATGGATCATTGATGATGCCCCAGAGACCGGAAATGGTTTTGAAGGCGCAGTTGCATACGCAGTTGCAAAGCAACTCGGATTTGATGCAGCAGATGTCGTTTGGGTCCGCACAACATTTGATTCTGCTGTGACACCAGGAGAAAAGAACTTCGACTTCAACTTGCAGCAGTTCTCAATTACAGAAGAGCGCAAGACTGCCGTTGATTTCTCATCTCCTTACTACACAGCTCCACAAGCAATCGTTTCATTCAAGGGAAGCAAGATCGATGGAAAGACATCACTTGCTGATCTAAAGGGTGCAAAGCTTGGCGCAGCTGTTGGAACAACATCACTCGATGCGATCTCAAACCAGATCGGTGCAACACCTCAGGTGTTTAACGACAACGCTGCTGGTGTTTCTGCTCTGAAGAACAAGCAGATCGACGGCTTAGTTGTTGATCTACCAACAGCTTTCTACCTTTCAGGTGTTGAAGTTCCAAACGGTCTCATCGTTGGACAGCTTCCATCAACTGGTGCTGGAGATCAATTCGGTCTCTTGCTCACTAAGGGCAGCAAGTTAACCTCATGTGTTACAGGCGCAGTTGATGCAATCACTGCTGATGGCACATTGGCAGCAATTACAGATAAGTGGCTAGCAACTGATGCTGGCGCTCCTGTATTGAAGCCGTAATAGAAACTACGAAGTAAACACGGTAGTTTGGCGACCATGTCAGAGAATCAAAACTCTGCGTGGTCGCCAAGCTCACGTGAGATTCAACGCCGCCAATCAAGGCGCGCGATAAGCCGCAAGCAAGCAGGCATTGCTGCGGCTTCTTCCATTTTTGTACTTGGCACACTGGCCCTGATTCTTGTTACATCACCGGGCTGGGAAACAGTTAAATCCACCTTCTTTGATATTCAATACGGAAAAGAAGTATTCCCAACTGTTATTAAAGGTCTCTGGATCAATCTGCAACTTACATTCATTGGTGGAGCTGCAATTGGAGTTATCGCACTTGGCTTAGCGTTGCTTCGAACAACAAAGTCGCCAGCGCTCACACCATTTAGATTCCTAGCAACCGCCTACGTCGACATTTTCCGTGGAGCTCCACTTATTTTGATTATCTTGTTAGTTGGTTTTGGTGTGCCAGCACTTGGTCTAAAGGGTGTTTCTAGCAATGTGATCTTTTTAGGAACTGTGGCCGTTGTGCTTACTTATTCTGCTTACGTTGCCGAAGTAATTCGAAGCGGCATTTTATCTATCCACCCAAGCCAGCGAGCAGCGGCCAGATCTTTAGGACTAACCTCAGGTCAAACAATGCGCTTTGTTGTTTTGCCCCAAGCAATTCGCCGCGTTGTTCCACCACTATTAAATGACTTTGTTTCACTACTTAAAGACACCGGTTTAGTGTCAATCCTTGGAGTAACGGACGCGGTTCGTGCAGCCCAGATCAATGCCAGCCGAACCTTTAATTACACGCCATATGTTGTAGCTGCAATCTTGTTCTTGCTCATTACTATTCCAATGACCCGCTACACAGATCGCGCCATTAGACAGCGCACCAGTGCTCAGAATTCAGAGGGTGCGATCTAATGGGCAATGTATTAGAGCTAGTCAATATACGTAAATCCTTTGGGTCTGAGCTTGTATTAAATAATCTTTCTTTGGCAGTTCCTGAACACACTGCAACAGTGTTGATTGGTGCATCAGGATCAGGCAAGTCCACACTACTTCGCTGTATTAACTTGCTGGAATCAATTGATGATGGGCAGATCTTTTTAGATGGCGATGAAATCTCAGATCCGCTGATTAACGTGGATGATGTGCGCCGCCGCTTAGGAATGGTCTTTCAATCATTCAACCTTTTTCCTCATAAAACAGTTCTGGAAAACATCACCCTTTCTCCAATCAAGGTACACGGCAAGAGCAAGGACGAGGCAAATACAGCTGCGATGGAGTTATTGAAGCGCTTTGATCTTTCAGATAAAGCTGATCAATACCCAGATCGCCTAAGCGGGGGACAACAGCAACGTGTTGCGATTATTCGATCATTAGCTGTTAATCCACGTTTGTTGCTACTGGATGAAGTCACATCTGCACTTGACCCCGTTTTAGTTAATGAAGTTCTATCTGCTGTTCGAGATTTAAAGAGCGATGGAATGACAATGGTTTTGGCAACCCATGAAATGGGCTTTGCAACACAGGTTGCCGATGAGGTTTGTTACTTGGAGTCCGGAAACATCATTGAGCGCGGATCAGCAGATCAAGTGCTGCATAACCCTCAGAATCCAAAGACTCAAGAGTTCTTAAAGCGCGTGCATCAAGCTGGTCGGTTGTAACATCAGCGGTATGAGCGCATTTAATCAACGTATTGAGCCACTTCGTGATCTCATGAAGGCTAAGGGATTAGATGCTCTTGTCCTGCGTCGCAATCCAAATTTAGCCTGGGCAATTGCAGGACGTGCACATGTGCCTTCAACCATTGATGCAGCATGTTTTGATTTGATTATCACTCAGGATTCAGCAACAGCCATAACAAATGTCGTTGAAGCACCTCGTCTAATCGCAGAAGAACTCCCAAATGAAGTATCTGTTAAAACCGTGAAGTGGTCTGAGGGGCGTGACTCACAACTACCAACGGGATCAAAAGTTGGTAGCGACCAACTTGGTGGTGATCGAATTGATCTAGGAACTGAAGTTGAGATGATTCGAGCATCACTGATTGACTCAGATGTTGCGCGATTTAAAGATATTTGCGGCGATGCTGCCGTTGCTCTAGGAAATGCAATGAAGCAGGTTGAAAGTTCAGACCGTGAAATCGATGTTGCAGGATTAATTACACACTCGCTGTGGCAAGCTGATTTGGAAGTTGCCTTCCTAGGAGTTGCGGGTGCTGATCGAGTTCATAAATTTAGGCATCCATTGCCAACAGATGCAGTTGTTGGCAATCGCGTCTCTGCATCTATCTGTGCAAAACGAAAAGGTCTAATTGCATCGGTTACCCGCATTGTTACCTTCGGCGAAGTTACTGATTCGATGATTAATGAGTACACATCAATTTATAAAGTTGAAGCAGCGCTACTGGATGCCACCGTTGTTGGTAAGCCATTTTCAGATCCAATCAATGCAGCCATCGCTGCATATCCCGCTAATGGTTTTGATGCCGATGAGTGGACCAAGCACCACCAGGGAGGGCCAACAGGCTTCCTGCCGCGTGATTGGCCAGCTAATCAGGGCTCGACGCGCCTGATTGCGAAGAACCAACCAATTGCCTGGAATCCAACAGGTAAGGGCTGGAAAGCAGAGGACACCATCCTGGCTACATCCTCAGGCGTAAAGATGCTTACCAACGACCCAGATTGGCCGACTTTTGAGGTCAATGGTCGGACCAGAGCATTCCTGCTTCAGCGATAAGGATCATCACAGTCTCATAAAGAAGCGCAAAATTGCCCTTTTGGCATTGACTCGTCTCTATTCCAGTGGCACGCTCCTCCAAGAGGTCTTACCACTGGAGGTAGAAATGAGCACCGTTGCTCTCGTTGCGTTAGCACGACCAACCTTTGACCTCGGATGCGCACAAGCAAATTTTGATAGCGCTCGCGCATTGCTCACAGAGCTTGGAGCCCATGTGGTCGGACCAGCTGAATTGGTAATGACTGTTGACGACGTTGCAGCCGTAACTCTTCCTGATGCAGATCTTCACATTTTATTTATGGCCTCATTTTCCGATGCCTCACCAGCTGTTGAGTTATTAGGAAAAGTTAAGGGACCTGTTCTTGGTTGGTCCATGCGTGAGCCTGGGGAAGTTGGCGAGCGTTTAAAGTTGAATTCAATGTGCGGCGTCAATCTTGCAGCACATGCGTTGATGAATGTTGGGCAATCAGTTCGCCATATTCATGGAAATGCAGATGAGCCACAAGTGCGGGCTGCAATTAAAGATGCGCTCGCAGGAAAGATGCCAGAAGCCACAACACCAAAAAATGTTGTCGGAGAACTCGGCACTGAAGCTGATGCGCAAAAAGCATTTGATTGGCTAAAGGGAAAGAAGATTGGGGCAGTTGGCGAAGCACCAATTGGATTTACGCCTTGCGTCTATGACGCACAACAAATTCGTTCTTTGTTTGGTTTAGATATTCGTCAGATTTCAATTGATGATGCATTTGGAAAGATTTCAGAAGTCAAAGAAGAAGCACGTGAATTGGCATATGCGGGAGCAGTGGCTGCGCAGCCTTCACTGGCATCTGTGAATATTGATGAAGCCAAGAAGGTATATGGAGTAGAAGTTGCGCTGGATAAATGGCGCGAGAATGAGTTGCTTGATGCAATCGCGATCCGTTGCTGGCCAGAGTTCCCAACAGAAATGGGAGCCTGTATTTGCTCATCTTTAGGTCGCTTATCAGATCGTGGGACTGTCACAACATGTGAGCGAGATGTATTAGGCGCTGTAACAATGATGATGTGTGAATCACTTGGTTCAGATGAAAACTATTTAGTAGACATCGTTGATCTTAATGCATCAAAAGGTCTAGTGCGCTTATGGCACTGTGGATCTGCAGCAACAAAACTTGCAGCCGATCCAAAAAATGCAACACAAACAACACACTGCAATCGCAAACTTGGCGTTGCAGGTAATTTTCCGCTCAAGACCGGACCAGTAACCCTGTTCCGGATTGATCGGGATGTAGATCCGAGCAATCGCACGGGTTTACGCATGGTTGTGAGCCGAGGGGAATCAATCCCTGCTCCCAATCACTTCCAAGGCAATACCGCAACGGTTATCACT
>Ga0304730_1002177_pt1 | contig 14200 bp, 13 predicted proteins | sample M_130628_MF_Meta_FD_190474 | JGI IMG/M metagenome (GOLD analysis project Ga0304730, IMG submission 190474) | Freshwater microbial communities from Lake Montjoie, Canada to study carbon cycling - M_130628_MF_MetaG (v2) (version 2) | ecosystem: Environmental > Aquatic > Freshwater > Lake | place...
GAACAGAGCCGGTCAGGCCTTTGCGGCCGGGAACCGCCCCTCGGCCAGTTCCTGATCCCATTCCTTGATCAGCGGCCAATCTTGCGCGCAGGTCCCGAAGTCGGCGAGCGTGAGATACCCCCGCAGGCGGTCGAGCGTCTGGGCAAGCAGACGGTCGTCCTTCTTGAAGATTGGCCCGTGGCTGGGGAGGAGCCACTCGACATCGCTGGCCGCGATCCGTTCCAGCGACTTGATGAAGGCGGGAATATCGCTGCCATGGTGGGCGTCGATCGCGCCCACCGAGCCGTCGCGGTAGATGTTGTCGCCCGAGAGGAGGAGGTTGCCCATGCGGAAGGCGAGTTGGCTGTCGGTGTGGCCGGGTGTGTGCCAGACCTCGAGCTTGTGTCTGCCGATCTCGATGATCTCACCATCGACCACCTGGCGATCGACCTTCACGATCGGCATGTCGAGATGGACGTTCTGCGCAGCGATCTCGGCAAACGTCTTGATGCGGTCACCGGTTTCCAGCGACTCGACCGCCAGCGGGTGGGCGAGCACCGGCGCCTTGAGGATTCCCTTCGCCTTGGCGAGTCCCTGAATGTGGTCGACGTCGGCATGCGTTGCCACGAGAGCCCGGCACTGCGACAGCGGAAAATCCATCTCCCGGATCATCTCCACGATCTCGTCGACGGTTTCCTCGTAGCCGATGTCGATGAGGGCCCAGTCGCGGTCGTCGTAGACCAGATAGACGTTGCAGCCGATCCGCCAGCCGGCCTGGTAGTTCATCTCGATCAGACCGGGGAAGACGGGACGGCGTTCAAGCATGGGCGAGGGTCGCATTCATGAGGAGAGACGGGCCGCAGGCAGCCCGTGGGCCCAACGCCGGATTTGCGGCATGAGGCGGCGGAAGACACACTAGGACGGGAAGTTTAGACGTTTTCCAGCCAAAGTGTAGCGAGATGGCATCTTTTCATCGGACGGGGTTTTCGGCCTGGGCCGGCAGCATTGAAGAGCTGTGCGGCCTGATCGACGCTCTACGGCCGCTCGCGTCCTCGCTCGGCGCTCCCAGTCCGCTGGACGAAGACTGGTATGGTGCGCTCTTTGGCAAGCTCCGGCCGCAGGTCTCGAGGGAGCCCGTGCTCGTGGCGGCCGTCTGCGGCGGCACCAATACCGGCAAGAGCCTGATCACCAATACGCTCGTAGCCGCGGAGATCAGCCGCTCCGTCCCGGAGGCGGCGCGGACCCGCCATCCGGTGGCGAGCCTGCCGCAGGGGCTCGCGAGCCGCGCCGATCTGGCGGCTTTGTTTCCAGGCTTCTCGCTCGCCCCGTGGGCGAGCGTGCAGGACGCCATCGACCTCGGGCCGGATGCGACAGGCAATGCCGACAGGCTCGTGTGGCGCGAGGATGCCAGCGGCCGACAGCCGGCCAGGCTCGTGCTCCTCGACACGCCCGACATCGACGGCACCCTGCGGGAAAACTGGCACCGCGCCGAGTTGGTTCGGAACGCCTGTGACGTGATCGTGGCGGTGCTGACTCAGCAGAAATACAACGACGCGGCCGTGCGAGATTTTTTCGCCGCCGCCGCGGCTGCAGGCAAGGCCGTGGTCGTCGTCTTCAACATGATCGACTGGCCGAGGCAGCGGGACCGCATCGGCGGCTGGCTGGCGACGTTCACCGCCGAGACAGGCGTCGCGCCGCTGGCAGTCTATGCCGTGCCGCATGACTTCCGCGCGGCCGAAGCGGGCCGGATCGAATTCCATCCCCTCTCCGAACTCACGCCTGACGGCGCTTCAGTCGATCTTGCGGTCCGCCTCGCCGATTGCGATTTCGATCGCATCAAGCTGCGGGCGATGGAGGGTGCGCTCCGTGTCGTGCTCGACAACGAAGCCGGAGCCAACGCCTGGCTCGACTCCTTCGAGACCAGCGCCAAAGAGTGGCGGGAGGCGCGGCGGCTCCTGACCGACGAGGCCCGTGTGCGGGTGGAATTGCCCACGGCACCCCGCGAGATCGTCTGGAACGAGATCTGGCAGTGGCTCGAGCCGCGCCGATCGGGACTCGATCTCACGGTCAGCAAGGTGTATCGCGTGGCTGGGAAGGGCGTGAACTGGGCGGCGCGGCGGGTCGGGCTGGTCCGCAGCGAGGCGGAGCGACGCGAGGATTTCTCGATGGTCGAACTCGCCGCTCTCAAGACCGCCCTCGGTGACTTCATCGAACGGCTCGACGATGCCTGCCGCCGCAATCCTCGGCTCGCGGCCATGCTCGATGCAAGGCTCGTGGAGGGTGATCGAGCGGCGTGGTATGCCGACCTCGAACGTCGGCACGCGGGCTTGCCGCTCGTGTCGGAGGACTATCGTGTGTTCGTCCGCAGCGAGCTCGACCGCTTCGCGAAGGAGAATCCCGCCATGGTGCGGTTCATTCTCACGGGGCTCAATGTGGGTGCGGTGGCTCGGCCAGCGATCACCGTGGCGCTGGGCATGGCGGGCGCGGCGGCGGTGCCGGCGGCGGCGGCTTCGGCCGGCGGCCTCTCCGTGCTCGTGCACCACGTCGGCGACGTCGTCGTGGGCACCGCCGCGACGATCGCTGGCGAAGGGGCGCTGGGCCTGACGATGGCTGGGCTCAAGCCGCTCATTGAAAGACTGTTTGCCGGCTGGTCAGCGGAACGCAGCCGCGTGCTGGCTGAGACGCTCCATGACGTCGTGCTCGGCGACCGACTGGAGGAGATCGACCGCTTGGCCAACGCGGCCGCGGCCCCGGAGGTGACGCGGGCCAGGCAACTGCTGCGGGATTTCGGCAGAGAGCTCGGCCCGAAGGCGGCAGCGGCCGAGGGCCGGGAGGTTTCCCAATGACGATGGACCATGCCCGTGGCGAGTCCGTCGACTTCGCCAGCTTCGATGACCTGGTGGAATCGCTCGCTCGCTGGAGCGGATCCTTGCCGGACTGGGCCCCGGCCCGGAAGGTGCGTGCCGAATGGGAACAGATCGAGCCCCGCCTCGACCGCGCCCGCCGGGAACTCACGCGGATGCTTGTCGTCGGCGTGATCGGTGGCACCGGCACGGGGAAGAGCACGCTCGTCAACGCGCTGGCCGGCTGCGACCTGAGCCCGGCCGGCGACATCGCGAGGCCGACGACGATCAACCCGGTGGTGGTCGCGGCCAGCGACGTCGATCTCTCCTGGCTGCCGATCGACGCGATGAACGCCCGCGTGGTCCGCAGTGATGCCGCCGCGGTCGCCAACATCGTGCTCGTCGACTGCCCCGATCCCGACACGCAGACCGAAACGGGGCAGGGCAGCGGCCAGGTGCCACACAGCCATCCCCGGCCCAGCGACAGCAATCACAACCGGGACATCCTCGAGGCGGTGCTGCCTGCCTGCGATGTGCTCCTGCTCGTGTCGACCGCGCAAAAGTACCGGTCGTGGGTCGTCGCCCGCGAGGTGGCCGCCTTCGCCCCGGGCAGGCCGCTGCTGTTCGTGCAGACCCATGCCTCGCGCGATCCCGACATCCGGGACGACTGGCGACGGGAACTGGAATCGCAGGGCTTTGTCGTGCCGCAGATCTTCCGGCTCGACGGAGTCGAGGCGGCCACGCGGACTGCCGCTGGCCTCGAGCCCGCCGCCGGCTTCCGCGAACTGGTGGATGCGATCGACGTGGAGCTGGTGGGCCGGGCTGCCCGTCGCGTCCGCCGCACCGGCAGTCTCGATTTGGCGGGCTGGTTCCTGCGGCAGTCGCGGGAAATCCTGGCTCCGCTGCGCGAACCCGTGGCGCAACTCTCCGCCGGAGTTGCCAGCGAGAACAGGAGACTGGAGGGGATTCTCTCGCGGTCGGTCGCCTCCCGGCTGCGGGCCAGTCGCGCGGACTGGCAGCGGATCCTGACCAGTGAGATCGTTGAACGCTGGCACGGCGGACCATTTGCGGGTTTTCTCCACGTGGTGGAATCGATCAGCGCTTTCTGGCCACGGATGCGGGCCGCCGGCAGTGGCCTGATCAGTCGATTGCTCTCCGGGCAGACGGCCAGTCCGCTCTCGGAGGGGCAGGCCGGCTGGCAGGCGGTCGAGGAACTTGGGCTTTCTGCAGCGGAGGTGGAGCAGTCGCGGAGCGTGCTCTGCGGGCTCTCTGCGCGGGCCCGACTGGCTGAGCCGCTGGTGGGCAGAGCCCGGCTCGACGAATCCCGCGTCGCGACAACTGTCAGCACGTTGCTGGAACGAACCGCCGCTTGGCTGGCAACCGGCATCGACCGGCTCGTCGCCGAGCGACGTGGTCGGATCGATGGACCGGTGTTTCGCTGGGTGTGCGAAGCGCTCTTTTCTGGGCTCGTGGTGGCGGTGCTCGTGCGGGCGGGCTGGAATTTCTTTATCGGGCATCTCTGGCAGGGCCGCGTGGTGGATGGCGGTGGCTTCCTGCAGGAGGCGTTCGTCTGGGTGATCCTCTGGGGATTTTTTCTGCGTTGGATTGCGTTCGCCCGCGTCCGCGTCGGTCTCGACAGCGATATTCAATCACTCGTAGCCCGGCTCCCGGCGGCGCACCTGACCGCTCCATTGCTCGCCGACTTCGCTGCTGCTGCCGACGCAACGGGGCGGTTCATTGACCAGGGAGACGAACTCGTCCGCGACCATGAGTCTCTTGTCGCTCACCTTGCCGAACCGGCCGGTGGCCTCGGCAGACTCCGCGGAGAGTCGCCATGAAATGCTTGCTGATCGCCGTGCTGATCGTCGGCGGGATGGCCGTGGCGACCGCTGCCGCGGATCTTGACGAGGTGGTGGCCCGCGGGGAACTGGTCTGGGCCGCCGATCAGGAAGGGGGCGGGCCCCACGTCTTTCCCGACCCCGCGAATCCGCGGCAGATGACAGGATTCGAGTTCGACCTGGCGGCGCTGCTGGCAGAAGAGCTGGGTGTGAAGCCGCGGTTTCAGCAGGGACAGTGGGACAGGCTCCCACTGCTTCTGGGCCGCACCGCCGACTGCGTCATCAATGGGATCGAGCTGACGCCTGAACGCCAACGCGACAACCACTGCTCGCGGCCCTACTTCTCCTACAGTCTCCAGCTGATCGCCCGTCGCGACGGACCGATCGACACGTTTGAGAAGCTGGCGGCGACCGGGCCTAAGGGCCGCTGGCGGGTGGGCGTGCTGACCGGCTCTGCAGCCGAGAGCGTGATGAGGTCGCGGACCGATCTGGAAGTCGATGTGATCGGCTACGACGGCACGATTGATTCGCTCGAGCAGCTGTCGACCGGCGTGCTCGATGCCGCAGTGATGGACGACTGCATCTTCACGTTCTATGCCGACCGCTTCAGCCGGCTGCGGACGGTGGAGCGGCCCTTCGCCGGTGGCTTCTACACGATCCTCACGGCCCGCGACACGCCGCGACTGTCGGCGGCGATCGACGCGGCGATCGGACGGCTCATCGCCGACGGCCGACTGAAGGCTCTCTATGACCGCTGGGATCTCGCTGGTCGCCAACAGATGCTCCTGCTCCGTGACGCCGGCGAGGTTCCCGTCGCTCGCCAGAAGAGCTTGGGCGAGCTTTGCCGCGACACCGTGCCACTGCTGATCAGGGCCGCCGGGATGACGGTGCTCCTCTCGTGTCTGTCGTTTCCGCTGGCTGTCGGCATCGGTCTGGCCGTGGCCGTGGGACGGATGTACGGGCCGCCGCTGCTCAAGCCGCTGCTGACCGGCTACGTGGAGGTTCTCCGCGGCACGCCGCTCATGCTGCAGCTCTATGCGATCTTCTTTCTGCTGCCGAAGATCGGTCTCGCGCTGCCGGCGCTGGTGGCGGCGATCGTGGCACTCGCGCTCAACTACTCGGCCTACGAGTCGGAGATCTACCGGGCTGGCCTCAAGGCCGTGCCCCCGGGGCAATTCGAGGCGAGCCTGTCGCTTGGGCTTTCGAAGTGGCAGGCCCTGCGACATGTGCTGGTGCCGCAGGCGGTGCGGATCGTGATGCCACCGGTGACGAGTGACTTCATCGCGCTCTTCAAGGACACGAGCGTCTGCTCGGCGATCACGGTGGTTGAACTCACCAAGCGGTACAGCGTGCTGGCGCTCTCCACGGGCAGGATCGTGGAGTTGGCCGTGGTCACGGCGCTGCTCTATCTTTGCATGAGCTGGCCGCTGGCGATGCTTTCTCGCTGGTTTGAACAGCGTCTCGAACGACCGGCCGCCGGCCACGGCCTGACGGAGGGTTGACGCGCACCGTGATCACCGTGTCATCGCTGACGAAGTCGCGGGCGCACGTCCGCGTGCTCGAGGACGTAAGCCTCGCGGGCGCCGAGGGCACCGTGACGGCCCTCGTCGGGCCATCCGGGAGCGGCAAGAGCACGCTGCTGCGGTGTTTGAACGGTCTGGAGACGTTCGACTCAGGGGATATCACGGTCGGGGGGCATCGGCTGACGCCGGGGTCGCATGCTCCAGCCCTCCTTGAACGCCTGCGCTGCGACGTCGGCATGGTCTTCCAACAGTTCAACCTCTTTGCGCATCTGTCGGCGGTCAACAACGTGGCGCTGGCGCCCCGCGTGGTGCTCGGACTGTCTGCGGCCGATGCCCGTGCCCGCGGCCTCGACCTGCTCGACCGGGTGGGGCTCCGCTCCTTCGCGGATGCCCGGCCGGCCACGCTCTCAGGAGGGCAGCAGCAGAGGGTGGCGATTGCCCGGGCGCTGGCGATGCGGCCCCGGGTGATGCTCTTCGACGAGCCGACCAGTGCGCTCGACCCGGCGATGACGGCCGAGGTGTTGGAGGTGATCGTCGAGTTGGCCCGGGATGGCCAGACGATGGTGGTGGTGACGCACGACCATGCCTTTGCGAAGCGTGCCGCCTCGCATGTGGTGGAGCTCGCCGCAGGCCGGATCGCCCGCCAGGGCCCTCCGGCCGACGTGCTCTAGCGCATAAAAAAACTCCGCCCGGGACTTTTGGTCCCGGGCGGAGCTCACTGGCCGAAGTCGGGCAACAGATCTCCGTTCGACCTATCGACCGATCATCACTTGACGGACACCGTGCGGCTCACCGCCACCACCTTGCCCTTGGTCTGCTTGGCAGCAGACGCATCGGGCGTGGGGGCCGGGGCAACCGACGAGTCGCATGCACCGCAAGCCGGCTCGGCACCGCAGCCGGGCTCGCAGCAGCCGGCGCTGCAGTCGGGCTCGCCGCAGCAGCTCTTCGACTTGTGGCAAAGATTCTTCTTCGCCTGGTGGATCGACTTCAGCAGGTCAGCAATCCGATGCTTCTTCTTGCAGCAGCCCTTCGCGGCACCGCAGCTCGGCTCGCAGCATCCAGCACCGGCGTCGCAAGCCGGCTCGCAGCAGCCGTTGCCGGCACCGCAAGCAGGTTCAGCGCAACCGTTGCCAGCACCACAGGCCGGCTCGCAGCAGCCGTTACCAGCGTCGCACGCCGGCTCGCAGCAGCTGTCCGTGCAACCACGGCTCTTCTTGCAAGCAAACAGACCCTTCAGACCGCCGAAGAGGTCATGCTTCTTCTTCAGGCAGCCCTTCGCAGCACCGCAGCTCGGCTCGCAGCAGCCAGCACCGGCGTCGCAGGCCGGCTCGCAGCAGCCGTTGCCGGCTCCACAAGCAGGTTCCGCACAGCCATTGCCAGCACCACAGGCCGGTTCGCAGCATCCATTACCATTGCCGGCATCGCAGCCGGGCTCACAGCACGAGGTGCAGCCCTTGTGGCCGAGCATCTTGTCAAGGAGCTCGAAACCAAAAGACTGACTACAAACGGTGACGCCGAAAACCAGCGCACCGAGGAACAACATACGCTTCATCGAGCCACATCTCCTTTGCTTGTAGATCACGTGAGATTCTTCGTCCCGATCGCGAGGTGCCGTCACCCCGAGGTTGTGATCTACGAACTGTCTTGCGGCAGGCCTGTCGAGCCATTCCGTGACTCGAAGTATTTTCAGGTTACTGCCGCCCCCTGGTTGCCCGACGGGCACAGTGATTGCCCCGGGGGACATGAGGGGCTATCGGCGGCTGGGGGAAAGCGGCTTGAGCGACACCCAAGTATTTTTCAAGACACGACTTGTGGCGTGTTGTGCGCAAGAAATGCCGTGTGTTCCGCGGGTGCTGCCTGTGCGGCGCGAAGCCATACAACCGGTACAGATTCAACAGATTCTTCTTCGCAACCGGCACAGTTTCACACGATTCGGCTGCGTGTGTGAAAGTGTGCCGGCTGGTACGCCGTGCGCGTTACAGCTTGACAGTGGTGTCACGACCGATAGACTCCCCCATTGAATCTGGTGGCCCGCCGTTCGCTGCTGCGATCGACGGGCAAACAGGGAACTCCGGTGCGATTCCGGGACGGCCCCGCCGCTGTATCCAGGCGACTTTCCATGTCGGGAAGAGAGGTCGACTGTTATCAGGCCATTGCGACCCACACGGTATTTCCGTGCGGCTTGCGAGAAGGCATGCAGTCGGCTGAGCTTGGGAGTCAGAAGACCTACCAGCTTTCATGAGGCGCACGGGCAGACCGCGAGGGCGGTCTCTCGGGCACGGTCTGCGTGTGCAGACCGCTGGTCTGTCGGGAATTCTGTCTGTCTGCTGTCGCCTTCGGCGGATCCCTTGGGGTGCGCCGCGCGTGGAGTCTGTGCAGAGGGACCGCATGGAGGTTGTCATGCAGGCATGCAAAGGACGCTCGGGCGCAGCAACGCGCCGGCCCGGGTTCACGCTGGTTGAACTACTCGTCTCGATCGCGATCATCGGTGTGTTGGTGGGCCTGCTGTTGCCGGCGGTGCAGTCGGCCCGGGAAATGGCCCGCAGCACAACGTGCGGCAGCAACATCCGGCAGTTGGGCATCGCACTGCAAAACTACGTCAGCGCCAACGGCGGCAGACTCCTGCCGCTGAAGGTGGACGATGCGACACGGATCGCCGGCACGATCGCCGATCCCGACCAGAATCCCTACCCGGGCAAGAGCCGCTACTGGTTCGCCGAAATTGACGAGAGCCGCCCGGTGGAGTCTGGCAAGATCGATTTCACGTTGGGAACGCTTTCACCGTTCATGGAGGGCAACGTCGCCGCCTACCAGTGTCCGAACTTCGGCCTCCAAGCGGTCGACGTCGTGCGGTTCGGGAAGATGGCCACCGGGTTCGACTACAACGCGTCGCTGGGGGCCGGCACAGAGTACGACTGGGACAACTACCCGACCGTGACGCAGAAGCCCACCCGCGTCTACACGATCGGACAGGTGCGTGAAACCCAGCGCACGATCGCGTTTGCCGAAAGCGCTATCGTTTACTTCCTCCCCCCATACCCGCTGCGGGAGAATCTCGGAGGGCTCCTGCTGCCGAGTACCGCCGATCCGTCCGTTCACTTCAGGCACGCCGGTCAACGGGCAAACGTGGCCTTTCTGGATGGTCACGTGGAGACCTACACGCGGAAATTCCGCCCGGGCCCGTGGACGGATCCGGCGCAACTCAAGCCGATGGAATTTTACGGGATCGGGATCGTGTGTGACGGCGATCCCAACGACGACACCCAATGCGATGCCCTCTACGACCGAGACTGACCCAGAGGACACCATGTTCAAGGATGCTCGTTTCTGGACCGCCGTCGTCGCCCTGAGTGTCGCGGGGTGGCTGATCGCCCCCGTCGTGATCCCGGCACGGGCTCCCGTAGTGGCTGAGGAGTCCATTTCGGAAGTCAGGTATGTCTGCACGGAGACGGGTGAACTGTTCACCCGTCGGTTGACGGCGGCGACACTGCCTCACCCGACGACAGGAAAACCAACGCTCGTGCCGGCCGTCTACGATGTCAAACGCAAAAAGTGGAAGCCGGGGCCGCCGCTTGAGGTCATGCAGCGGCAGGGGCTCCTGCGGCCGGCGTCATGAACCCACGAGATGACGAGCGATCCCGTGAAGGCGTGCTATCCCACAACGCCCGCGCGTGGGATCGGCTGGCGGCTGCTCACGCCGCGCTTGCGCGGCCCGCGGCAGATGGTGCGTTTGCCGATCCGCGGACGTGGCTCGGCAGCGGTGGACCGGCGGGCCGCAGCTGGCTGCCCCAGCGGCTCGACGGTTTGGAGGTGCTCTGCCTTGCCGCGGGCGGCGGCAAGCACGGGCCACTCTATGCGGCGGCGGGCGCGAAGGTCACCGTCGTCGATCTCTCGCCGGCCATGCTCGCCCTCGATCGCGAGGTGGCCCGCGAACGCCGGATCGACCTGGAGATTCTCCAGGGGTCGATGGACGACCTCTCCATGCTGATGCCTGCCCGTTACGACCTCGTGATCCATCCCGTGAGCACCTGCTACGTGCCCGACGTGGGCCGCGTGTTCGAGGAGGTGGCCCGGGTCACGAAGCCCGGTGGCTGCTACGTCAGTCAGCACAAGTCGCCCACCAGCCTGCAGGCATCGGTCGATTCGGGAGCCACTGGACGCTACGAGCTTGTGCATCCACAGACCGGCGGGGGGCCGTTGCCGCCGGAGCCGCCGTCACGGCTCCGCGAGACCGGCACGCAGGAATTCGTCCACTCGCTCACGGCGTTACTCGGCGGCCTCTGCGCGGCGGGCTTCACGATCGAGGATGTCTGCGAGCCTGACCACACGCTCTCCGGGGCCGCGGTCGGATCGTTTGCCCACCGTGCGGCCTTCGTGCCGCCCTACCTCCGCATCCTGGCACGGCGATCGACCGTTCTGACCGGGGCCGGTGCGGTAATCTCCCGAGGGCCGATCGTATTGGTAGAGTAGCGGGAATGCTGTTCCCCGTCCGGCCCCAACGCCCCTCGGAACCACGAGCCATGATCTGCGTGAACGTACTCCTGCTGGCCAAGGATCCTGCCGATGCGCCGACGATCCGCGAGCATCTTGCCCAGGCAATGCGGATGAGCCGTGCGGAACCCGGCTGCCTGCGGTTCGATGTCTACCACTCGAACACCGAGCCGCGCAGGTTCGTGCTCGTGGAGCATTGGGCCTCGCAGGAGGCGCTCGACCAGCATCGGCTGGCCGAGGCCTACACCACGATCTACAAACCCCACGTGATGCCGCTCATCGACCGCGAGGGACACCCCGCCACGTTGCTCGACTGACCCCGCCGGCCGGAACGGCAGAAGTCTCCTCGCGGAGGCCGCGGCGGCCTAACGCTCGTCGAGCTTCCGCCGATTCCGGCCTCCGTCAAACACCTATGATCCTTCTCATCGACAATTACGATTCGTTCACATGGAATCTCGTCCAGCGTCTCGGTGAAATCTCCCCGGAGATTCCAGTCGAGGTGCATCGCAATGATGAGATCACAGGCGACGAGATTGCCACCAAGGCTCCCAGCCACATCGTCATCTCGCCGGGACCATGCACGCCCGACGAGGCTGGCATCTCCTGCGAGACGGTGCGACGGTTCGCGGGGCGGATGCCGATCCTCGGTGTCTGTCTCGGCCACCAGTCGATCGGGCAGGTGTTCGGCGGCACGATCGTGAGGGCGCAACGGCTGATGCATGGCAAGGTCGACAGGATCGAGCATGCTGGACGGGGGCTCTTCGCTGGGTTGCCAAGCCCGATCGAGGCGACCCGGTACCACAGCCTCGTCATCGATCCGCCCACGCTGCCGCGCGACTTCGAGGTGGACGCATGGTCGACAGCACCCGACGGCAGCCGCGAGATCATGGCGATCCGCCACCGCACGCTGCCCGTCTACGGCGTGCAGTTTCATCCGGAGAGTTTTCTGACGCCGGCAGGCTACGACCTCCTGCGGGCCTTCCTGAAGACGGGCACGGTGCCGGCATGATCGACCTGCCGGAGGCGATCGCACGCATCGAGCGGGCCGCTGCCCCCCTGCCGCCGCGGCGGATGTCCTTGCTCGATGCCTGCGGACGCGCTCTGGCGGCGCCGGTCGTGTCGGATGTCGATTCGCCACCCTGGGATCGGGCGATGATGGATGGCTTCGCCGTGCGGGGTGACGATTTTTCTGCCGGTTCAGCCGAGGTCGTCGAACTCGACGTCGCGGTCGATCTCGCGGCCGGCGATGTGACGTCGCTGACGATCGCCCGCGGTGCCTGCGGCCGGATCATGACCGGGGCGCCGGTGCCTGCGGGCGCCGACGCGATCGTGCCGGTGGAGGCAGCCGTGGATGACACGGCCCGCGTTCATGCCGGCGGCAGGGTTCGCCTGCGGGACGACCAGTTTCGCGCCGGTCAACACATCGCCAGGCAGGGAGCGGCATTTCGCCGTGGTCAGGAGGTGCTGGCAACTGGCATGACGCTGGGCAGTGCCGAGATCGGTCTGGCGGCAGAGGCTGGGGCCACGCATGTGACCGCCATGCCTCGGGTTCGCGTGGCGATCCTCTCCACTGGCAGCGAGCTCGTGCCCCCCGCCGCCGTGCCGGCCTTCGGACAGACCCGCAACTCCAACGGCCCGATGATCGCCGCCGCCGTGCACCTCCTCGGGGCCGAGCCGATTCCGCTGGGCATCGCGGCCGATCGGCCGGAGGCGATCCGCGCCGCCGTCGCTCAGGGGCTGGCGGCCGATGTGCTCGTCTTGTCGGGGGGCGTGTCGGCGGGCGACCTCGACCTCGTGCCGGAGATTTTCCGACAGTGTGGCGTCGAAAAGATCTTTCACAAGGTGCGGCTGAAGCCGGGCAAGCCCGTCTGGTTCGGCATGCTCCAGCGTGAGGGCGCTACGCCAACGCTCGTTTTCGGACTGCCCGGTAACCCGGCGAGCAGTCTCGTCTGCTTCGAACTCTTTGCGCGGCCCGCAATCGCGATCCTCGCCGGCCGGCCCCGCGACGCCTGGCATCTTCCTCGCCGCCTCGCCCGCCTCGCTGCGGCTGCCAAGGCCGCGGCGGACCGGCCGGTCTATCTCCCCTGCCGACTCGATGCCTCAGGCGATGCACTGGCTGCAACACCGCTGCCGTGGTCGGGCTCATCCGACCTGCTGGGCCTCGCCGGCGCAGCAGGCCTGCTCGCGCTGCCAGCCGGCGGCCGGCGGTATGAGGCGGGCGAAGAGGTCGAGGTCGTCCTGCGGTCGTGAGGGCAGGTGATAGAACGTGTCGTTTGAATAAAAGCCCCCGTCGGAAGCTGGGGGACACCGGGTTTGCAGCGGAGACCGTTTGCCATTTCGGTCGGTTTTCGAGCGCAAGGCAGGGCAGTTGGCCGTAAGGGCGTGGCAACCGAGGTGGTGTTCATCCCCGGAGTCCCATCGCTTCCGCTCCGGGCTTTTATTCCATGGTGGGGTGACGTGACCGACCGAGGTGGCCGACCGATTGAATAAAAGCCTCCGGCGGAAGCCGGGGGACACCGGTCCTGGCGCGGTTCATAGCTTTATACGTTCTGCTGTATCCGTGAGGGGCTGCCCATGTCCCGAGAGCCGGCGTTGCTGACCAGCGGAGGCAGGATGCCGGAGCGCAGTCAGCATCGAGTGAGCGAAGGCCAGGATGGCCGAAGCGAACGTCCGGCGACGGGGCATGGGCAGCCCCGAACCGTGGCCGACACGCAAGTCGCACGCGTGCGATGTTTCGCGTTAAGACGGCAGCAAGTGTTCGGAGCGACTCACCCACATCTGCGTCGCATGGATGCGACGCGCAGGAGCAGCAAACTGCGTTTGCCAAGCGAAAATCGCAGGATGCGATGTTTCGCGTTAAGACGGCAGGCTGCGGTGGAAGTGGACGTGCTTCCAATGGCCGCCCTGTTTCTGCCAGATCCGCGTCTCCTCGGAGCTTCGCGTCACCGGCTTGCCGGCATCGTCGAGGGTCTGCGTGAGCCGCACGTAGGCCACGAGCGCCACGTCGGCGGCGAGGAGTTTGACCGTGGGGCTGGTCATCGTCGTCGTCACCGGCTTGGCGGGTGGGGGCGACTTCGCATCGCTGGCCGGGGCGGGGAGCTTGAAATAGAACTCGTGAAAGGGGAGTCCTTCGACGAGGTGCCCGCGGGCCTCGGGCTCGAAGCAGGTGATGTCCTCTGCCACGAGCTGACAATAGGTTTTCCAGTCGCCCGAGGCGACGGCCGTCAGCAGGCGGCGGTTAAGTTCGAGCACGTCTTCAGCGGCGGATGCCATATGGATGCAACTCCCAAGGTGACAACAGAGACGAGGGCACGAGCGATACGATCAAACGGCACGAAACCGGGGGCGTTCTGGAGCGGTCCGATCAGGCAGATGCGGTGGGGCTGACCAGGCCAAGGTCGACGAGCTTGGCCAGGCATTCGTCCCGCTCGCGGCAGCGTTCCAAGGCGACCCACGACGGATCCTGAGCTGCCAGGAAGTCGGCGTGACTGACGGGCATTCCATGCTTTGCGGAGGCCGCCGCCAG
>Ga0304730_1002178_pt1 | contig 14194 bp, 23 predicted proteins | sample M_130628_MF_Meta_FD_190474 | JGI IMG/M metagenome (GOLD analysis project Ga0304730, IMG submission 190474) | Freshwater microbial communities from Lake Montjoie, Canada to study carbon cycling - M_130628_MF_MetaG (v2) (version 2) | ecosystem: Environmental > Aquatic > Freshwater > Lake | place...
TTCATACTTTAATTTTTCAGTATTACCTGCTTTTTCGGCCATTATTTATTGTTTTTATAATATTTTCAAAAATCAATCCAAAACCTATTACAAACCCACCAAGAACACATCCTCCTGCTATTGCTCCTACTATTGCATGTATCATAATTAATTTACTATTAAAGAATTATTACTTATATTACTTTCCCATTTCCAATCATATAGATTACTTACTTGTAGAATGTATTCACCTTTCTCTACATTTGTAAATTGAAATGTTAGATTATCTTTTATCATTTTACAATTGGGAGGATAATTAGTCTCAAACATAGATGTGTTAGAATAAAAATATCCTTGATGTACAAAATAATTATTGGATGTTAATAAAGGATATCCTGCAATGTATTTTTTTAAACTATACTCTTTATCAATCACAATTCGTATTTGTTCATTTTTATTAGGAACCTTCATAAGAGTTTGTGGGATATTTAAAGTCATTGTTAAATTTACTTTATCATAAGATAAAGTTACACCTCTTACCTTGACTGTTTGGGAAAACATCGCTGTACTTAATAACAGCAGTATTAATAATTTTTTCATATCTTATTTTATTTAATATACTAAACTTTTTTTAAATATCAAAACGATCAATTTGAATAACTTTAGGAAATCTTAATGAACCGTCAGTTGTTTTTTCAAAATACTTAACTGTTGCTAACTTACCTATTAATTTGTCTTTAATGGCCCATATTTCCTCCAAATATTCCATTGTACCATTAATAGTTGAGTCAAAATTAACACCTTCAGCTGTTTGAAATGACATTGTAGCGGCTTTATTAGCAAATTTACCTACTCCCTCATTAACTGATAGTATTTTAAACTCATCATCATGGAATGTTTTATGTTTTAATAAACCATTGGAACGTTTGTTTTCATAAGGCGAATTTGATTCTCTTAGTATTTGACCTTCAAATCCCTGTTCAATGTAATGACTTAGTTGTTCCATAACGTGTTTCTCATCAGGTAATTCATAAGTGACAATTACTTTATAAATGAATGGATCTAAATTAAATTCTCTTTTCAAATCAAGTAAATCCTCATATCTTTCTTCATACCCTTGATCCTTATCATTCACTATGTCATACATCCAATACTCTATGTATTGAGCTGATAAGTCTAAATCTGCTTGTGTTGGTTTGGTTTTTCTAACACATGAAATAATTGTGTTAAAATCAACGTCCTTATTTGAGGTGTACAATTCGCCGTCTAGCACTAAATCGGGTTGATTATCGAAGATATGCTTTAGATTTTCATATACATGTGGGGCGGATATAATCTCTTTACCGTTACGTGACCACATCCCATCAGATTTGATAATACATCTTACACCATCTAATTTAGGTTGAGATAGGATAGGGTATTTAACTTTACTTTTACGTTTATCAAAGTCTTGAGCTAACATTGGTGAAAAGAATACCTTCTTATCACAATCATTAACATCTTCCCAATAACCTAAATCTTTACGTTTTTGCCATAACGCTTGTGCCTCAGCTAATGCTTGTTGTTCAGCAGTTGTGGAATTTTTCTTACCAACATTTTTAGGAAAACATACTGTCCAATCACCTGTAAACATTTTCATACCTACAAACCCAGTTGTAGTTCTAAACATACAATCCTCAACTTCAATTTGCCACTCATTAATGTGGTCTTTACTGTTTGAACGCTTATACAGCGGTGGAAATTTTATCATAACCTTTATTTTATTAATTATGTCTTAATATACGAAGAAAAATTTAAGGGGCAAAGCCCCTTAATTCTAATAAATTGTTCCTGATGAATTAATATTCAAACTAATATCACTCTCCATTGTATTGGATAATATCTTTCTAACATGCAAGTCTGGGTTAGATATAACTGCGTTACACTTATCAATTGCAGATTGAGCTTTATCTATTAATTCTTGTTTCATTTTTTGAAATCCTAATTCAAGTAATTCTGGTAATTCTAAAGCACAATCACCCCATCTAGCGATTAAAAATCTATTCAAATTCCAAGAGTAACCATTTTCTTTATCTCTATCTGATCTCCAATTCCAACCTATTAACATAGGATCAGGATCAACATCATTATACCAAATATGGAAACCATCAAACATATTATTATCTTTAGCAAACTTATACACTTTTAACACTTCTAATGGAATAGTAGACTTATTATACTGATCTGCATCTACTTTCACAGGGCAAATAGCTTTAAGTTGTTTCTCCATAGCATTGTTTAAACTAACATAAATGTTTGGTACATTTTGCTCTTGAGCATTTTGAGCTGTTGCAAATCCTAATTCAAGTGCTAAGTCATTATACTCAGCTAATTGAACTTCATCTAATATTAGAGCTTCATTTTCAGGCTCTCTATAAATTTTTACTTCCATAACATTTTATTTTTTAATTTACTTTAATATACAAAGAAAGGCTTGGTAAACCAAGCCTATCTAAAAATATTTTAATTAAAATTATCTATTACAGCTAGCTCCTATACTATATGCTGTTTTACCTACAGGTGAATATACTTTAGCTTCAACATCTCCTTTACTATCGTCAAAATTTAGCTTTATATTACTTGTACCAATATTGTAGATAACAAATGTATTAATCCCTTTCTTAATCATTCCTTCCATTTCTTTCAATGCACCATTTACTTCACTTCCTTCTAGGCTTGGATTATTAACAGTAGCTTTTTTCAATTTATTATAAAGATCATACTTATCTTTTACTGTTATTATAGTTTTAGGATCAATACCTTTCATTGATATATTTCCTTTCATATAAGCCTTTGTTAATTCTAAAACATATAATGGAGTATATTGCCAATCACCATTTTTTATTCTAGTTGTTGTATAACCTGTATCTTGTTTTATATTACCATTTACATCTAATACTACTAACCTATCAGGTATTGTACCTGTATTCAGTAATAAATTCCCTTTACCATTTAGGTATTCATCAAAGGTAACATAATTCTTAGATTCTACTCCCTGTCCTGCTTCTACATTTACAGGTTCCATACTGCAAATATCATTATCCACTACAATGTTTATAGTGACAAATTGTTCCTCTTGGTATTTAGGATCATTTACATCATTACCTGGTTTGTAAGGTGTTGTTCCTATTTTAGTTTGAATGTCAACTGTTTTAAAGCCTAACCCTTTTATTTCATTTTCAATAGCCTTTGCTCTTGCTTGAGCAAGTGATCCTTTCTTCTCAAATCCTTTAGGATTTGTCACTTGAGACTCACCTGCTACAATTACAACTTTAAATTGAGAAGTATCTTTTCCATTCAAAAACTTCTTCATTTCCTCCACATTTTTAGCTAAAACATCCTTGTTAGTTAAAGTTGCTTTACCACTAGCGAAATTTTCACTATAGCTAATAGTTTTAATTGTCCCAGGTATTGAAGTTGAAGTAACTGTACTCGTGTTTTGAGTAGTGGTCATTTCTGTTGAGGCAGCGTTTTGAATTTGAGTTTTTTGGGCTTGAGTTAAATTTGGAGCAGCCAATAATGCTGTTACCATAGCGGCTGTAAGTATTCCTTTTTTAGCTGCTGTTTTAACTCGCTGTAATACATTATCAAATACCCCTTCTTCTAAACCTCCTAAAATGTAATCTACAACTTTTTGCTCCTCTGGGCTAAGTTGTTGCTCTTTTATAAATTTAGAATTAGGTGTTAATTCGTTTTCTACTAAATATTTTCTTAAATCAAAAGTGTTTTCCATGGTAATAAATATTACCCAATTAAGGCTTTTAATTGGTCTTGGTTCATATTTCCACTTTGACGTCTTACAACCACTCCATTCTCTACTACCACTGTTGTAGGAACGTTTCTAATCCCATGTTCCAAAATTCTTGGATCACCTGAGTCTACATCTATTGATTGGAAATTAACTCCTTGAATTTCACTTGCTACTTTATTGAATGTTGGAGCATACATTTTACATGGTCCGCACCATCCTGCTCCGTATTTAATTACTGTTTTCATCTATTATCGCGTCTTGTATTGTTTGTACTAATAAAAATCGTTCGTTTTGTTTTAAAACGTGATCACACCCCATATAATCCCTCCATGCTCTAAGTTTCTCTGTGTTGATGTTTCCATCCTTGTTGGTAAAGTTATGTAATGCTATATCTCTAACCACCACATAGAGTTTATCGTTAAATTTAAATAATTGTTTCATGGCGTATATATGGAGGGATATATGTGAGGGTGGGTAATACTATTCTATTACTTGTAATATTTTAGTTTCTTTAACACTTTTAACTTGGAAGTCAACTTGACCACCTTCGTCCTCATACATTTTTGTAACTTTTACTTCTGCATCCGTCACAGAAACTGCATCCACTAAATACTGCTCGGTAACTTTACTTTGTTTACCTTTGTCATTGATGTCTGTTATAGACACGTTTACTTGAAAATAACTCATTTTTATTTGGTTTTAATTGTTTCTAATAATTTATGTACTTTAGAACACATTTCATAATTCTCAGCTACCACAAAATGTTCTAATCCTAATTCTAAAGCTGCCTCCCATTCATCTTTTTGAACGGTTAAAATAACCTCTTCCATTTCTTCATCATCAGTTAATTCAACTATAAATAAATCAACTATAGAGAACTTTTTAGTTTTTTCCCACTTATAATTTAACATTTTATAAGTTTGGGTATGCATCTGCTCTTGTTCATTTTCAGAAAATTCAATTAATGCATCTAAGTCCCTTAAGGTCATTTTTTTAGCTCTCATCTATTTATTTTTAGGTGTTCTGGGTTTTCTAGTTTTAGGTCTGTCCTCAGGGTAAAATGAATAGAAAATTTCATTCATTTCATGTTCTAGTTGTTCAATTAACTCTTTATCAATTTTAGTGATACGTGGTTTACGTTCTTTACCATTTGATTCATACTTGTCTAATAATTCAACTAATTGTTTTTCTTTTTTATCGTATTGAGCCCATTGTGGGTCTTTTATAATAACACTAATAGGACCATGATGAATGTTTTTATCCCATTCCCAAGTGAATGTTTCACCAGTATGTTCTTTAAATACTTGAGTGTATTGTTTTATAACAGTGTCATTATCAGCCGGTCTACCTTTTGCCATAACTCTTATTTTATACTATAATATACGAAGGCTCCCTATGGGAGCCAAACGTTTTATTTAAAAAGTTTTAATTAAACTGCTTGTTCAGCAGCACTTGTTAAAAATTGAGATATTATTTCTCTAGGTGATGTATCATAATCCCCTCCTAAACCCCATATATCATAGATAATACCATATGATGTTAATTCTTCATAATCAGCTTTATCAGAATAACTTTCAGGTACTGTCCAATAATCCTCATCTTTATCATAAGTAAATCCAGCTTTAATTAGATTTTGAACTAAGCGGGGAGCAAAAGCTTCCATAATCATATAATCAGTAGCATCAGAAGCATAACCTTCCTCTTCTCCTTCTTCAAAATCTTCTCCTGATGATTCAACTTGATCTTTAACCCATTCAACTACTTTTTGAAAAGTTTCAGGTGAATTTAATACTTCTTCTAAACCATCATAAATTGGATCAGTACCAATTAATGGTTTATAATCGTCTTGTATTTTCTCATTAAAAATACTTTTAATAAGATTCTCATCTACTTGAGTATCTTCATTTAATAGACGCCCTTCAGCAAGGAATTTTTTTAAGTTAAAATTATTATTCATTTTTTATTAATTAAAGTTGTGAATCAATATAATCTTCTACTTCTTGACTTAAAGTATCAGCATTTGGATATTCATCCATGAATTCAGTTAAAATATTATCTGCTAAATCAGTACCAAAGAAGCCAACACTAAGTAAATAATCAAATTCACCATCATCCTTAGCATTTTGAATAGTATTATCAATATAATCTTTTATCTCTGGACTTAAAGGAATTGAGTCAGTATTTGCATCTATAGCAGGAGTTGATTTAGTTTGGATATTATTTTGTTTTGCATAATCATCACAAATATCTTTTATTTTATCTTTGACAATAGATTTTAAATCTTCATTATTTTCATCTTTGACAAAGAAATCATACCAATCTGTGTTAGATAAATTATATCTATCTTTTAATTCGTTATCGAAAATTTCTCGATAAAAAGCTGATACACTTTGCATATACCATGTATCCTGCAATCCTCCTACATTATTATCTATTACATGAAAATAATCTTTATTAGGAACATTATCTAATAATTGTTTAAGTTCTTCAGGTGTGATATTACTTTCTTGTTCTTCTTTTAATAATTTTCCTTCAGCAAGGAACGATTTTAAATTAAAATTATTATTCATTTTTATATTTTTAAATTATATGATATAAATATACAAAGGGAAAATTAAATTGCCAAACTTATTTAGTATAAGAGATAAAGTCATCATCCTCTTTTCCATCATCAATTAATCCTAATGATCTGAAATGCTCCTCAGCGTAACTATCTAATTCCCATGTTACTTGATTTGCTTTATAACCCTCATTATAATCTTCAATGTCTTGTGTTTGTTTTTTAGTAAACACATCCCCAATTGTTAAAAAGTAACAGTTGTAACAAAGGAACTCTAAATTCTCTCGTTTCCAATCTTTCTTATTACTATTTTTAAAGTTAATTAGTAATGGCACTCTGTAATCAGAAACCCGTTGTTCATTAAAACCACAACATACACATTCCTCAGCTAGTATTGCCTCTTGAATTAGGCGACGTTTGAATTTGTCTATACTAAATGATTCGGTGTATAATTCTCCTGTTAGTATTTTTTGCAGATCAGGATCCTTACCATGATGTTTTAAGAATTTAGGAATACCTTTCCCTAATTGGTTTTTATGAGTGTCAAATAAGGTAGGTGAGTTAGGGTCATTATCATCAACCCTGTAAGCTTTAAAATAGGGTTTAATATGCTGGTATGAACAGTTTAAGTATCTGGCTGCTGCCATAATACTTTTAGTAACCTTCATTGCACGTAACAAATCTTCTTTAGAGTAAATTTTAGGGGCTTTACCTCTAGTTCCCATAACTTATTATTTTTCGTTTATAAAATCAGGACTTACTTGCATTAAGTAATTATAAAGATCTTCAGGTGTTTTTAAGAATATTTCTACTTCAGTTCCATCTTCTTTAGTTTGAACTAAATAATTCATAGTACCATCTAAATTAAGACGCTCATATAAGTAAAATGTGATTAACTCATAAACACTTCCACCCCATACTAATAACATTATTTTATCTATAACACCATAAAATGGTTCTTCATATTCAAATAGGTCTATACCAAAATTGCTTTGTAAAGTAACTGACTTGTTAAGTGCTTTTTCGTATTGGTCTATAAGTGATATGAATAATGTTTTCTTTTTAAGTGCTTTATTACGTCTTTGTTTTTTAACAATAACAGGGGAGTTAAATAATTTTAAAAAACCCTCTTCTAAACTATGTTTTAATTGCTCGTCCATTTTCTAATTCTTGAATTAAGTTATTGATTTGGGTGCATTTATGATAATCCTCTATTTTAAGATAAAACTCAATAGCAGATTTCAAAGTAGTTATAAAACTTGATTTAGGTAAAGTAACACTAAGTTCAACTTGAGGTAAATTACAAATTATAGCTTCTTTCTTATTAGTTTTAACAGACTGTCTTATTTCATTTGTAATAGCTTCAAATAATGCCTGTTGTACCTTAGGTGCGTAAAGGGTATCTAAGATACCCCTTGCACTGTATTCGTTTAATAATAAATTAGGCGTTTGTTTCTTCATCTGGAACCTCTGTTTCTTCAGGTGCTTCAGGAGTTGTTTCACCTTCACCTAGTATTTTATCTCTAATAAAAGTAAATATTGAGTCTAATGGGATTTGAAAGTTAGCAGCACTTTTATCTGGTGCGTCTGTGTCTCTGTCAAATTCTAATCCATACTCATTAAATTTTTTAGATATGGTAGTTGCTATACTGTTTTGTAATGTGTCTACTTCTTCAGGTGATAAGTTAGCTAATAACTCTCCATTCTCATTCACAGGGAAGAATTTTACTTTAATACCCTTTTTAGTTGGGTTTTTATTCACATCAACTACTACTCTAAATTTTTCACCACCGTAAGTAGCTTCATAGTTCAATTCACCTTCTTCTTTAAGAAATTCTTCACTTAAGAAGAAATCACGTAATTTAAATTCCATATTATTAGTTTTGATATAAATATGAGTTAGAAGGTAAAGTTATTAAATCATTTTGATATTCAGTCATTGAATTAATAGTTATTTTGAATACATCTAATTCAAATTCACCTACCTCTCCACTTTCTTTTATAATCTCAGGTAACTGCATGATCATATTAAATGACTGCTGTGAAAAGTTTCTTGCATCAAATTCAATTATAATATCATTTTCAGCTTTAGGATCATTATGTCCTGATGTTAGAATTCTTTTAGATAAGTCAAATTTAGTATTAGGTTGTTCCTTTTCAATATAATGAGTAGTTAATACTTGCATTTCATCATCAATGTAAATTCTATCACACCATGGTTCTAATGCTTCTAGTATTTGTAAATTACAATGTTTAACTGAGTAAGCTATATTATATTTAGGTGAGATTATAGGTTCCATTAACGCTGTATGGTTTACATTTGATCCCCATTTGCGAATAAACTCTATAGTTGAACGATTCATGTCTGCTTTCCATTTAGCATGACGTTCTGGTTCGCCATCAAAACTACCAGCACCTCTACCTGTTAAGTGGTAAACTAATGAGTTCCATGGTTGTATAAATTCATAACCTGCTAATTTCATTCTATTAAACACATCTGAATCTTCTCTACATGAGTGTAAAATAGGATCATGACCCCCTAAAGCTGTAAAATCATTTTTATACATCATCCAAGGAGCAAATATACCATTAGTAATTTTATCATCTTCAAGATGTTGTTCTACATAAATGTTAAATTCTACCTCTTTAAACTCTTCAGGCCATATTCCAAAATCAATTAAGATTTTTTCTCCATTGTTAGGATGTAATGGTGGTTCAATACGAGTGGCACAAACTACAGTTTTAGGTTTTAAATGATTAAAAGCTTTTAAATCAGCATCTTTACCTAACATCATATCAGCATGAAAAATTGTGAATATGTCTGTGGTTGACTTTTCAATACAATAGTCATAGGCTTTACCAATCCCAAATAAAGATTTTCCTAAATTAGGATTAACATAATAAGTTAAATTATACTCATCTTTAACTTGATCTAACCATTCTATTGTACCATCCTCATCTGAGTCTACAAATATTATAATATCATGGTCAGGTCTTGAAGCATTATTTCTAATAGAAGGGATACATGTTTTTAAGTATCTTAAATTAGATTTACTAGGTATGCAAAATGTTATTTTTTCCATTTTATTTATTAATTCGAGTGTAAGTTATAGTTGAATGGACTATGTTATATTTTTGTAACAACTCACCCATTTCTTGTCCTGGTGGGACTGGGAATCTATTATAACCTTGTCCTACAGGTTTTGTATGAATCATTATAGCGTCATCAATAATAGCTATTTTATCTTGTGGTTGACCTAATAAGTGAGGCCATAAAAAATCGTATCCATGACTAGAATAATTTTCATCAAATGTATTATACACTTTTAATAAAGATTCTAAATTGAATAATGGAGCTAACACCTCAACAAAGTTAGTGTATCTTAATAAACTCCCTTGAACAGGGTATGTAATTTGATGAGATACATATCCTAACATAGCAGGTTGACTAAGCCAAAGTTTATAACGGTCAGATAACTCTAAGAAATGATTTATACTTTCAGTAGATATAGAAGCGTCATCGTCTGGTAGCCAGATGTAATCATATTTGGATACAAAATCAATATTACTTTCAATAAAGGATTTTATTAAGTGGTATTTTTCACCTTTACCCATAAACACATAAGGAGTGTATTGAGTGTATTCTTTAGCCAATTGTTCATCATCTTCATAAAAGAGTAATACAATGTCAAAATTAGGTTCGCCTTGAAGCCATTCTTTAAATAAAGAATTTTTACCCGCAGGTGATATTAGTAAGTATTTTTTCATATTATAGTCATTGGTTGTTCTTTATAATGCATATGACATACTCCTTCTATTAGTATGTTTTTATGACTACAGTCATGTATAATATTATCTTTAATATGTTGTAGAAGGATATTATACTTGTTTAAAGGAATTAAATGATGTTTTGATAGATTATTTCTTTCAACACAGTTTTTTAAGAAATCTTCACATGACCATCCTTTTACATATTCCCATATTCTACCATTGTAATTAACAATAGTTTGAATATAATCATAAGTTTCATCTAAAAATTGTTTATCATTTAAATAATCTATTTTAGACACATTTATAAAATAAAAGTTGGTTTGTGGGTAAAAAGCTTCCTCTATTATCTTTTCAAAATTAAAATTAAACGGGGCCATTCCTCCATAACCCACTCCATTTAAATAATAAAAATCAGCTTCAGGTATTTCCTTTTCAAGTAAATCATCTGTTAATATAGTGTCATTAGCAGATTTACATAACCAATCTATATTATTTTCTTTACAATAATTTATTATAAGATTATCTAAATCAGCATACCCATGATTATGTCCTCTATTTACCTCATTATCTATTAACCTAACATTAGGAAAATATTTTTCCCACATATCAATATGCCTGTTTATAAGATTTAAATCTAATTCTTTCCAATTAGTTGCTACTACTACTTGTTTAAATTCTTTTAAAATAGGTAAATTATAAACCAAGTATTGTTCTAACGTGTCCATGTCTTCTTGAGAAGAAATATAACCTATAGTCCCATACACTGATTTGTTTATTAATTCTTTAATAAGCATTGTTTTAATTTATTAACATTCATAGTTGTGTTTGAGGGAACATTTTGAGGTTTAAAAGCTGCTTTAACTTTAGGATTTGTTTTCTCAGCTAATTCAAGCATTGTTTTTACTTCAGTACCTACATTATATAGTCCTTTAGCATCAGCTGTAATTAAAGCTATAATCCAAGTAGCTATACAATCTACATAATCAAAATTACCTATTTGATTAACCCATGCTTTATCATAGGGGAATGGTTTAGATTTATGAGTACCTCTACAAATTAAATAATTATTAGATTTTAATTCAATATAAGCATCAGCTAACAATTTTGTATATGAGTACCAATTATCACCATGAATTGGAACATCATTTTCAGAAGCGTTTTCTACTGAATTAGTATAAACATAATCTGATGATACATGTACTAATTTAATATTATGTGTGTTGCAGAAATCAACCAGATTAGCTACTCCTTTATAATTGACATCCCAATGAGGAGTTTTATTAGTTGAGTAAGTATCAGTATTAGCTATACAATTTACTATAACATCGTATTTAGGGTTAAAAGCAACCCCTTCATGGTTTTCTATAAAATACTTGTAAAATAATTCAGGTTGAGTAATATCAAAACCATCTTGTTTTCTAGATATGATATCCCAATGCATTATTTTATGAATATTACTCCCTAATAATCCATCACCTAAAATAACTACTTTCATTCAGAAAATACCTCTATACAGAGAACGTTTTTATCATTTATTAAAATCATTCTACCATCCTTAGTGATTAATTTAGTAAATTGACCCTGCTTAACTGATGTTGATTTGATATTCTCAAAAGTACGTTTCTCACCTCCTATGAAATGAATAATTTGAGTAACGTACTCACCTTGAGATTTTATACTAGATTGTAAATCCATTATTTATTAAATTTTTTAACTACTTCTTCAACATAAGCAAATACTTCTTCATTATAATGAGGAGCAGCACCTATAAAAAATACTTTATCTAACACTTTATTAGCTTCAGGGAATTCTTTATAATCACCTAGATGTTTGTAACCTGGGTGCATTAAGATATTACCTGCGAAATAATTTCTAGTTTGGATTAAATTTTCTTCTAAATGTTGAACTAATTTATGTTTTAAACCTGGCTCATCACATATAAAAGGTGTTCCAAACCAATTAGTACTTGCTTTATCTAATGAGTTAATTGCTCTAAGTCCTGGAATGTTGTCAGTAAAGATTTTATCTAGTCTTTCTTTAGAGTTTTTTCTATTAGCGTCAATTTCATCTATTTTTTCTAATTGGACTAAACCAATTGCACCTTGTAAATCTAATGGTTTTAAATTATAACCCATATTGTCAAAGATGTACTTATGATCAATATCATTTTCATACCCTTCTAAATGTTTACCAAATCTACAACCACAACTACCTTGTTGCAATAAATTAGCGGCGCCAACACAGTAACAAGCTCTACCCCACCATGAGTAACTCATGATTAGTTTTTTAAGTTCTTCATCATTAGTACAAACCATACCACCTTCACCTGTTGACATATGATGTGATGGATAAAATGAATTTGAATAAGCAACATAATACTCACTTAAGTATTTGTCATCCCATTTAGAACCTAAACTATCACAATTGTCACCAACTAATAGTATATTATGTTTTTGAGCTATTTCTACTAATTTATCAAAGTCAGGAGCATTACCTAATACAGGTGATACAAATATGGCTTTAGTACGAGATGTAATTTTAGCTTCAATTAGGTTTAAATCAAAATTTAAAGTATCCCATTCAATGTCAATGAATACAGGTGTTAATTTATTTTGATCAATTACTGAAATTGTAGTTGCAAAACCTACTGGTGATACAATAATTTCATCTCCGTCAGCCCATTTAAATCTTTTCTTTAATGCTGCTATTAATACTAGGTTAGCAGATGAACCTGAATTAACCATATGTGAGTATTTGGTTTTGAATTTCTTACCAAATTTCATTTCAAAACGATTAACTTTAGCACCAGTTGTAACCCAAGTACCATTTAAAAATGTATCTATAGCTGCTTCAATTTCTCTATTATCCCAATATGGACCTGAGTACCATACTGTACTTTCACCGGGTACGAATTTTTTACTATTAAGCAAATAAGGAGGTAAATGATTACCAATTAATTTTTGAATGTCTTCTGTTTGGATCATATTTTCGATAATATATAGTTAGCAATATTTTTAGTTGTTAAATTATTTTTTGTATAATCAAATAACTCATCTAATATAAGAAAGTATTTTTGAGTATCAAAATTATTTGCTAATTCTCTTCCCTCTAATAATAATTCTTTTGGAAGGTTAGCTAAAGTATTTTTAGGGCAATCCTCTAACCCTACAAAGTAAGGCATACAATAATTTCCTAATATTTCATAGTGTCTCATACAATCCCAACCTGCTTTTTTCATTGTTACCCCATAATATGATTTTTGATAATCTTCATAATATGGTTGCTCAGATTTAAAAACATATGTTTCAGGTTGGCCAGGAATACAAGTTGCGTACTCTTGTATTTTGTTTTTATTAGGTATAGCTAATTTTGGAGTTGGTATCCCAAATGTTATAGGTAATAAATTAGGATGGTCTGTAACTAATTCTCTTTTGAAGTATAAATGTTTTTCATAAAGAGGATCTAAATCTGATTCATCATTCCCATCAATTAAAATTACTTTGTTAGGAGGATAATGTTTAGAGACTAAATCATAATAATTTTTACAACGTTTAATAGCACCATAAATTATTAAGTCATAATAACGATCCTTAATTTTTTCTTCAATATTAGTTCTATCAATGTTATTGTCTCCAATTAACCAAAAAGTAGTCATACCACCCCATAAATGTTGGGGATGTATTTTATTCTCATGTTCTTTGTAGAGTGAAATAATTTGAGTACTATCTACAACATCATCACCAAATAATTCTCTTAAACCATAGAATACAAGATCGTTTTGATAATCATTTATAAAACCTCCACTAGCTTTAGCTATGTCAATATGGTTAGTTATATAAAGTATTTTCATGGTAAAAACATCTTATTAAATCTATCCATAACATTTTCAGCTGTATATTCCTCTACTAATTCTTTATAATACCCTTTAGGTTCAGTACGTTTAAAATTAGATAGTATTTGGTATAATTCTTCATCATTGTTGTACCATATTCCTTTATCTTTAAGCATTACAACATGACCCTCATCTTGTCCTTGTGGGCATGAAATTACTGCTTTATCTTGACATAGAAATTCACCTATAGTTAAACTAAATA
>Ga0304730_1002179_pt1 | contig 14192 bp, 12 predicted proteins | sample M_130628_MF_Meta_FD_190474 | JGI IMG/M metagenome (GOLD analysis project Ga0304730, IMG submission 190474) | Freshwater microbial communities from Lake Montjoie, Canada to study carbon cycling - M_130628_MF_MetaG (v2) (version 2) | ecosystem: Environmental > Aquatic > Freshwater > Lake | place...
TATTTCATAAGCATAGATGCTGGCTCACAATCAGTATATGAACAAGTACGTAGGCCTGGTAAATGGATTAATCTCGTTAGCAATTTAAACTGGTTAAAAACTACGGTGGCCGAAACTCGTGCCACAGTGTTGTTAAAATTTGTACTACAGTCAGCAAATTGGCATGACATGCGTAACTTTTGTGAGTTATGTATACAGTACAAATTTAATGGTGTAATCAATAGATTAGAAAATTGGGGAACCTGGGTCAAATTTGATCAAAAAGATGTAATAGGCAATCGTGATCATACTGATCATGTTGCAGCCCTTGAAGAATTAAAAAATGTGTATGCTCTTTATAAAAAAAATATTCAATTTAATTTTAGTTTAATTCAACTAGCCACGGAAACAAACTAGTCCAGTCGGTTCCCCTGCGTCGATCTATTTCAGTCAAATAAACTTTTAAATCATCAATGCGTATCTGATTTCGAGATCCGGCTTGTATCTGTTTTATAATTCCTTGCATGTGCTCTATTGCACTTAGTTCTGAAGGTTTAGTTGCAGGCATTGCGGCTATAATACGTTCAAAATCTTCATCAAAAACTCCTGCTCCGAAAATATCTGGAACCATTTCGGGAGGAGTCATAACACTCATAAAACTAAAATTAATATCATTCCGATGATTGCGTAGACCATTCCAAATTTTAATTCGATCTATTAGTTCTGGCAATGTTTTAATTGTTAGTGCAGAAATAGCAGTATTAACACACATCACAATCCAGTTTTTGTCTAGTAAATATTCCCAATTTTCTTGCCACTCTTCTAAGTCCAATCCCCATCGCACGTATTCTTGTTGAGGTCCCCATGCGTCTATTGACCCTGTAATTTGTAAACGTTTCAATGCACCATTCTCAACCATTGTGCCAAAACGATCTATGTATTGACAAAACTTTTTAGGAGGAACTTTGAGGTTGGTAATAACATTAAATGTCAATTCAGGGTTAGGATGTGCTTCCCAAAAGTCTATACTAATGTCAAATTCTTTTTGAAAGAACGGCTCTCCTCCTAGTATTTGATAATATCGTATGTGTTTGTATCGATCTTTTTCTTCAAGGTATTTCCAAAAATCTGCCAGCATACGATCATAGTTGGGATTCCATGTTTGATTGTGCCCAAAATCTACATTACCTTTTTTAAACACACCAAATCTCTTGTTTTCTTCTTCCCACTTGGTTGAAAAATGGCTGCCACAATACAAACAAGCCATGTTGCAAGTATTATTAAAGTACACTTCTAGTATGGTTGGAACCACTTCAACTGCGTCTGGATCAACCAACAACTCTTCGGGAGTACGATCAGCATCGTGTCCAGCATGTAGTTGATATTGACGGTCGCTCATGCCACCAGCAGTTTCGATTTTTTCACAGTACTGGCATCCACCTTGTGGCCACTCACTGTTTTTCATCATTTCACGTGCGGCTATCTTATTAGGAAGATTGTGAAAACTTGCAAAATTATCTACAGGAATTTTTGCTTGATCTGTTCGATGACAACTACTACTGGTACCTTGACCAAGATATACTGTGCTCCATGCCCACTTTAATAAACATGCTGTGTCAGATTTAATTGGAAATATTTTGTTCATGAACAAACTTTTACACTATACAACTGTTCAAACCTGTCTGCGTCAGTTCTATCATTGACCATGGGCTCGCCACGTATGTTTAATGATGTGTTTAACAGCATAGGGCAATCAGTCATTACAAACCACTTTTCAAGCAGTTCGCGAATTCCCGATCCGTCTCGAGGTACAGTTTGTACACGACTAGAACCGTCCACATGTACAATAGCAGGAAATAACTCAGGATGCCTGCACCGAGCGACTGACTGCATATACCTACTAATAGTGAAACCACTAGGCATATCAAAATACTGATCCGCCAACTCTTCCAAAATAACAGGCGCAAAAGGCCTGAACTGTTGTCTGCGTTTGATTTCATTAACTCGTGCTTTGATCTCACCGCCTCTAGGGTCTGCAAGGAGACTGCGGTTTCCCAACGCTCTTGGTCCAAATTCGGCTCGACCGCTGGCGACCCCAACAATTTGTTCAGTAAGTAGCCGATCCAGCACCCCATTAACAGGGTAAACGCCTGGAATGCAATGGCCGAGAAAACTATCCTGCCAGTTAACTCTATGCCCATAAGCCAAAGCGGCAGCACCGAGGCTACTACCAGCGTCTCCAGGACAAGGCATAATCCATATTTTATCAAAGTATTCTCCTAACACTCGGTTGGCACTGCAATTCAATGCAACCCCACCCATATATACCAAATTTTCACTAAAGCCAAACTGTTGAGCACGAAGCATTACTTCACGTATGAGATCTTCTGTTACCAATTGTGCCGCGGCCGCAATGTCTTCGTTGGTGGCACTAGATAAAAAATCACTATCAAATCCTGTGTGTAGATTATTCTTAAACTTTATGCGTTTGAGATCTTGTACGACTGACATGGTCATGGCTTGGTACCAATGATTGCGACCCCAGGCAGCCATGCCCATAGTGATGTATTCTTCGTCTAGTGGGTGTAGGCCAATGCGCTGAGTAATTGCACTATAAAACAACCCAATGGAGTGTGGATAAACCTGTCTCCACAATCTCTTATACTTTGCCATGCCCTTTGAATCATATTCTGCGCCCCATATTGATACGGTGTCCCACTCTCCTATTGCATCTATGACCACCACTGTGGCACGATCAAATGGGCTTGTTTGAAAACCTGCTGCCGCATGCGATAGGTGATGACTATAACTTTTAATTTTTCTATGAGGAGACAACAAGCCGGGTATTTGTTTTTGTAATATTTGCCGGACCGTTAACTTGTCAAACTCTAGCCCTTGCCCTGCATACAGTTGGCGCAGTTGTTTTGACCAAGGGCGTTCATAGTAGGCGATTGTGCCTATTTCTCGACCGTACAGCTCTTCGGCTAATCCTTGACAAATGTTAGGATCGTTCTTGAGTTTGCTATAACGTTCACTGTGCCCAGCAAACAGTATGTCGCCATTCCTATTGATTACAGTAGCAGCCGCATCGTGAAACCCAGCTGAGATGCCAAGTATATTCATTTATAAACGAAAGGGTCTCTCTTACGCAGTTCCTTTAACTTTTTACGATAACGTATTTCTAACGTGATTCTTGCCCAAAGTCTTCGAATCCAATTCATTTTAATTTCCTTATTTGTTGTTCAGCATAATCTGCATCATTCCACCGATAATCATACACTGCTTCTCCCCAACTTGTACATACTCGATATACGTCAAGATGTGCTTCCAGTTGTTTCCATATTGTGCGATAGTCAGTAGTATCAAAACTGCGTTTTAAATCCACTTGTGCCACCTGTGGATGTCCAATTGTTAAGGATTTATCTTTGGGATTAAATCCGTTGTCTACCAACCATTGACGGAATTCAGCAAGTTTTTTAATCTGCCAATGAAATGCACCAGGATTGTTTGCCCATTCAATATCAAAGTCCCCTGCGGCTTCAGTCTGACTACGCATACTAGTGGTCATCAGTTCATCAATACTTCGACCTTCATCGTTGAATACTTCCCAATGTGCTTTACCAATTGCTTTATTTACGCCTACATAAACTCCGCCTAATTTTCTATTAATTGTTTCTATGCCAAACAATTCATAATCAGTTTCTTCCAATACAAATCTTGGTGCTTGCAACCAACACATGAGTTGACTGGGTCTTTGCCATTCAGGTGCTTCGCGCTGTTTTCTAATGCTTAATACCTGACTTTCATATTCGTGGCATAACAAATTTAATTGACGTATGTGCCAACGTGTGTAATCATCTGCGGCTGTGTAATACGGACTCATTGCACCCGATACACCTTGTAAATCTTCAAAATATCTATGCAGTTGATTCATGTGGTCATGGTCAACATCGCCATTGGGCATGATTGTGTTTGATGGACTGAACCAATCACGTATGACATAGCCTAGATTGGCGTTGTTAATTGCCACCACAGCACGATTCATTTGTGTGCAGAGATAATCAACTGTGCGTTCAGAATTAGGAAATCCTAAAAAACAATAGTTTTTTTCTAAATGTAAATTGTCACGAATGATTCCGTTCAACGCTGTCAGCCACTTGCGTGACAGGCTGTTGTCTTCTACGTCAATGTGTACAGTCAACCTACTGTCCGGACCGCGTAGGTCTATTTCTATATGATCAAGCAATTTCATTCCACCATCCTAATACTTCTGGTCGTTGTGCCAGAATGTCTGTCATTGTAACACTTTGTGTTCTTATCTTTTCTAATTGCAACACACGAGCTTGGCCTTTTGCAAGCCCTGCTCGATATGTGTCCGGCCATTGTTCTTCAAAACAGGGACGGTTCTTTAATTGTAACAGTACATCACGCATGGCACCTGCGGAGCGGCCTGCTAGTTCGTCAACCCACGGATCTAATAAGTGTCTAGGCAATGCTAGTGGACTCATAACAATATCTGGACTGAAACTGAATACAACTTTGGCCAGCATTTGCACCCCCAATTCTGTGGCTAATGCATTCATGTTATCTACCTCAGTCATGCCCGGAAGTGTAAGTGTAAAGTCCAATCGCATTTGCCTAGGATTTGTAGCAATTTCTAAACCCTTTTTGAAATTCCCTACAAAAGTCTGATAGTCCAAACCTGTTCTGATGTATTCTCCAGTGACGCCTGTTCCGTCAAGGCTGGCACAGATTTGCCAATCTCTAATGTGTGATAGTATATCCTGATACAGGTCAACCCCCCGATAGTTAATCCTGCTAAGATTGGTATTGTATCTAGCGTAAACATGTGGCCCATCTCCTAGTTCTATTATGCGTTTCATATAACGCCAGTGTTGTTCATACATCAGCGGTTCTCCACCTACCCAGTACACTTCTTCTACACGATGTTGTTCAACTGCTTGAGCAAACTCTGCTTCAATTTGTGTGTCTTGGAATTGCGATATTTGCTGTCGTACCGCAGGTTGCATCCAATTGTTTTTGGGATTGGTCAAGTCTATCATGTTGTGTTGGCGTTGTTCAGTTTCCCACGCACTAGATAACATGTCTCCGCACATGCGACATTTAAAATTGCATAAGTTACTGAATCTGTAATCCCAACTCACCGGCTTTATTGTTGTGTATCCTGCGGCATCTGTTGCGGCCATTGCTGAATCATACTTGTGTGCAAACAACTGGTTAAAGTAACTGCGATATACATCGGTATTTAATAACTGATCATTACATACTTCACATTCTGGAAGTGTTTCTCCAGCCATCATGCGCCGACGAACACTCTGCATGTGTTCGCTATTCCAATGCTGATCTAGTGTCATTGGATTATATTTTCCTGTGCCCGTACTAGTATCTATATATTGTTCAAAACTCTGTGCAGGTTCACGACTGGCACAACACATTCTGCGTTCAGTTTGTGGACTTAGATATGTGTGAGTCCAGGGCGCCATACAAAAATTAGGTTTATTGTTTGGTATTGACATAATCAATTAGTTTAGCAAACTCAGGTTCTACCGTAGTCAAGTCTTGACCCCTTTTGCGATCTAGGTCGGCTATCTTCATACGTGTCATAAAGCCGTCGGTTGATGCACCACGCATCATGAAATCTTTGATCCGATCAAATTCTTCACGGTAAATGGTATCTACACTGTCTAGATAATTACCAATGGCTTTTTTAGCACTATCAGGCAAGCACCCAATTGAAAAGTACCAAGCATCGTGCATCATGTTCCAGTACACAAACGTGAAACTTTCTCGGTTGCGTTCTAGCCAGGCAGCAATATCGCCCAGGTAACGCACATTAAACACATTCACTGTGGTGCATACTTGTAGTTCGATGTTAGGGTATATTTCTTTTAAGTCTCTAAAGCGATCTAGGTTAGCACACACTTCTGTCCATACAGCATTTGTGCGTTGATATTCAAAACGTTCTCCCACATCATCAAGGCTAAATGCTATCTCTACTGTTTTAAAATGCTTCCAAATGTGTTCTGCTAATTCAGGATATTGTGTGCCATTTGTGTTGTAATGTATTTCAACTTGATGAGCAATGCCAATATCCACTATGCTTTGAAGCATGTGAAAATGTTCTTCAATCATAAAGGGCTCACCACCTGTGAACTCTATATAACGTATGTCATTTAAACAAGCATCAATTTCGGTCCAGAATGATTCATTTTCCCTGGGCCAAGCCCCGGCTTTAAGCATTTGGTATGCGTGTGACTTTTTCTGCTCGTCACGAGGTAATTGTACAATTTCTTCTGCGGCAAATTGGCTACTAGACCAGGACCCGCATATACGACATTTCAAGTTACAGATATTTCCCAGTTTCAAATCCAAGAATATTAGTGGCTTGGCATCCGCGGTCCAGTCTGATGTGATACCCATGTGCTTCATTCTATTCAAGGTGTGCATGCGTTTGCTTGTACGTCCTGCACGTTCTTCGTTCCAGCACTTGCGACAAGTTTGTGGTTGTTCTCCATCAAGGAACTGTTGTCTCAGTTGTTGCATGTGCTTGCTGTTTTGTATGTCTGCAAAATTAGCTGAACTTAATTCAAACTTGTTACCAGCATTGTCTAGTATTTCATCATCAGCCAAGCAACATGGACGTACTGTGCCTATTGGCGAGGCTTCAAGACTGATCCAGGGAAGTACACAAAATTTAGGGTGTGGTATATTCATAAAGTTAAATTATGTCGGGCAAATTCATCAATTAGCCAAGGAAACACTGTAGGCCAATGTGTTTTGCGTCGATGATCTATAGTATTTAAAAAATCAAACAACTGATGTATTTCTTTTGGCTTTGGGCCGCTATGTTTACTTTGCTTTGCAATGCCTATTAAATAATTTTTGCTGGCAGTTTCTTCTGGGGTTTGTTCAGGTTTTAATGCAATGGCCCGTTCAAAATCTTCATGAAATATGCTACCAAACAAGTCTATAAACATATGGCTTGGTGCATTCACTGAATTTTGATAGTGATAAACTTTCCTTATTTGATTCCATTGATTTATTTTTTGCAACAAATCGGGTAATGTTTTTACTGTTAGCGGAGTTACTGTTGAATTTATGATTAAATTTATCCAGGATTCACTGAGCAAGTATTCAAAGTTTTTTTCCCACTCTTGTAAATTAAGTGGATATCTTACATATTCCTGCGGAGGCCCCCAGCAATCTAAACTAGCTGTGACTTCAAATTCTCTAATGCACTTATCATCAATCAATCGTTTGATACGTTGAATTATTTTTTGCAGGTAAGGTAATCGAGCATTTAAATTTGTAAAAATTTGCAATTTTAATTCGGGTGCCGGATACTGCTCAAATAATTTTAAACATTGTTCTAGTTCTGGTTGATACAAAGGTTCACCGCCTAAGATATTAAACACTGTTAGATCTTGTCGATTGACTTTTAACCAGTCGAACAATTTTTGTTTATTACTTTCGATGTTTTTGCTTTTGATGAATGCTGGATCTCCAAATTTTATGTTTTCAGCATCCCATAAACTACTAAAGTGCGGACCACAATACAAACATTTTAAATTGCAAGTGTTATCAAAATACACTTCTAACATTCTGGGAGTGACTTGGATTGCTTGAGGAGTTATATCAAGTTCTCGAGGTGCATGGATGCCTGGGAAATCTAAATTTGTTATTCTATCACTTTGCCCACCAGATTTTTCAATATCTTGACAATATGTACATCCTTTAGTTGGCCACTTACCTTGTAGCATTCTTGTTCGATCTTCAAGTTTTCTATTAGTGTTATGAAAATTAAATGTGTCAGTATCAAACTTGTGATGATCTGTTCTATGACAACTGGCAGTATTTTCTGTGGTTAGATAAATTGTACTCCATGACCATTTGAGTTGGCATGCAGTATCAGTTACAATAGGAAAACGTTTATTGACTAATTTAGATTTGTTTTGAAAACTGCCAGGAGCATATCCAAATTGTTCTATGCATTCTTTTTGAATATTTGCCGGCAACTGTGAAAATTCTGATTCAGTTGCGCAGTCAGGCCATGCAGGGTCGCGTACTTGCGAATAGAATTCTTGCCAGGTGCTCATTTTAATACTTGTAATTCGGGAATCACATTTAAAATATTTTCACTGCGGATACTATCTAGTTCATTTGTCTTGCGCCAAAATGTATCTATCAAGTGTGTATTGTCTGTTGCGTTCATAAATTGAATAGCCGACTGAAATCCTTGTATAGCACGGCCCAGTGAATCACCTACTTGTTCGAGCCACTCAATATGATCATAATATTGTACCGTAAGTTTCTCTTTGTATTCACTAGGAGCAATATCAATCCTGTAGTGTGCGGGATCTTGTAAAATATTTACATTAAGGTCTTGTGGTCGGAGTAATCCTTGTTCTACCCATGCTCGATGAAATTGTGGCATGTGCAAGGCATTCATGATACTAAGCGTAGGACTGATATAAAAATCAACACAAGGACAAACCTCAATCATATCTCGACGATTTTGTTCTACTACTGCCCAATCTGTACCTTTGCGTATGTACTCAGCACGTGGTCCCATGGCATCTAAACTGGCTCCAACTGCCACTGAGTTGAATTGTTTCCAGTATTCAAATACACTATTACCTTTGAGATCAGTATGTGTAAAATTTGTATTGTAAATTAAACGTACATCAAATCTACCACGACGCACTAATTCATCTAATATTCGATAATGTTCTTCCATCAACAGTGGCTCACCACCAGCAAAGTATATTTGCTCCACATAGTCTAAATGTGGTTCTAATTGCGTCCACATGTCTGTTTCTGTACGGCCAGCATAGTTAAGAACTGTGTTAGTTTCTTTCCATTGCGGTCCTGCAAGTTTTGCTTGGTCTTGGTACCACTGTGAGCTAAAGATATGCCCACATGAACGACACTTTAAATTACAGAGATTACTAAAGCGAATGTCCCAATAGGTCATTTCGAAAGGATTAGTATCTAATTTCTTTACATGATGCCCATGATGCTTGTTAGCACTCTTACGTCCATTAAAGAAACCAGATTCTTCTTGTTCATAACAACGACCGCAGGTGGCATTTTTAGTTTCACTCAGCATGTCACTACGCAATTTTGTCATAGCATCGTTGTGCCAAATTTCTTCAAGTGTGTTTGTACGGCAATTGCCAACTTGTCCCACACCCATCTCAGCATGACAACAAGGATATGCTTCGCCTGTGGGGTAAGCATGTAAATGTATCCATGGATAAATGCAAAATGTTTTACTATCATGCAATAAGAACTGTTCGCGATGTGTTAACTCAGTGGGACGTACTAGATCAGTTGAGTTATAATTGTATTGAGTCATACCATGTTTTTAAATTAGGAAATGCTAGGCTAAAATCTTTGCCACGTCGTTGGTCATACTGTGTGTAAAACTGTTTAAAATCATTCAGAAGTTTAGGCATTTCAAATGCTTCTGAGTGCGGAGTTTTAACCACATCCAAGTAATCAGTCAGTCGTTGCAAGTGATTGATTTCGTGTTCTTGTAAATGTCTATTGTTGCCATTTTTGGCTAGCCAAGTTTCTAGCACAGTCTTGTAATGTGTTTTTAATTCTGTAGGCAGCACAAGCGGGCTTTGAAAACTAGGAAAACGCAAAATGTTTAATGTGAAACTGATGGCCTTTTTTCCATATTCAAGTTTCCAGTTTAGTATACAATCCAACAAACTGTCTAAACTATCCAAGCACAAAGCGTTAATGGTACACATCACATGTATGCCTTGAAACTTGTCGCTGTCCAGTAAGCGTTCTACGTTGTTGGCCCAGTCGTCCCACACAAGTCCATCACGGATATATTCTGCTTGAAGACTAATCGCTTCGTTTGATGTGTACAAGTCTATGTTCATACCGTCTACACTGGCTAACAATCTATCAATGTCTACGTCTGTGCCAAGATTTGAGTTAATTGCTAGTCGTGTTTGGCTCTTGCCTTTATTCTCCTTGAACCAATCAATCAGCTTCCAAGTATAGCCACTCATGAGCGGTTCGCCTCCAGTGATTCTTAATTCTTGGAGTGTTCTATGGAGATCTAATTCCCACCAGTCAAAGAATGCCTCCACGTACGGATTAGTTTCACCGAATTTATAAAGTTGAGCACTATCGTGAGTGTGAGTAAAATGGTTCCTGCCGTCACTAACAAGTCGGTCATAAGGTCCATTCTTTCGTATGTCGTTAACCCAAGTGCTACTAAAAGCAGGGTTGCAATAAGAACAAGCAAATTGACAAGTGCGGTCAAATGCAATTTCAAGGGTTCGAAGATTAACATCATCTTCTGGCGGAGTGTGGAAAGCATCATTCAAGGCCTCTATGGGAAATATTTTTGATTTGTACACACGGTCGCTTACTGCGTCACGGCCCATGTCTTCGATCTTCCAGCAGTATTCACAACCTGCAGGACGTTCACCTGCAATCATTTTGCGACGGTCTTCTTTCTTTTGATCAGTGTTGTGCAGTAGTCTAGGGTTGGCACGGACTCGATCACGGTCCACCAAATGGGCCGGCGGGTGGTGGCATGATGTGGTCATACCTGAGCCCAGCCAGATGGTAGCATTGTACCATTTTGCCGCACAAAAACTTTGGGACTTGGTGTCTAACACCTGTTGTTTAAATTCTAAATCGTTCATTGATAAATTGACGGAAACGGTCAGGAAATTCTTTTTGAACTTGGGGTTGCAGTTCTGCCAGATGTTGTTGGTTGTATTTACATACATTATAACACTCTTTGAGGAAACTTGCAAGGTCTTGCTGACATAAATCTTCAACTATCTCAGCAACTCTTTCCAGTCGATCCTGATTGTTTTCGATTTGATCAAATGACTCATCAATCACATGCTCAAACGATTGAAATCCTAGATTATGCATGTCTTTGTAGAAACCTTGATTGGCTGCCACAATCCACGGATGTCCAATGGCTACAGGCTTCCACGTCTTTTCTGTTCTAAAACTGTAAGGGTATGCGTGAACAGTTTCTGTAACCAAACTGAAATATGTGTCCAGGTATGGACGGGCTTCCATGATCACGTCGCCCCAGACGTTGTGCGGAAACAGTCGGTGTTTGACAAAAGCAAGATCAGTAGTGTCAATGTTCACATCAAAGTCAGCAAATTCGTATTTAGAGTCTAGCAGTTTTATGGCACCATTGCCTGTGTCCAGATTGGTCCAAATGGCCTGATGTAACAGATCTGCTAGTCGTTCCAAGAGATATTTTCTATGTGGTCTTGCTCGCCCATTTAAAAACAAAAACTTACAGGGACGGTCCGTGCTGTATTGATCCCGATACTGCTGTTGAGCCAAAAGATTTTGATCGTAGTTCAACACCTTGGGCAAAAAACTTTCATACTGCAAACAAGGCCAGGTTGGGTCCATGTCACCACCGCCTACCAGCAAGATCTTGTGTGCTAATACTAAATCTGCAATGCCGTAACTGTGGCAATGATTCATCATGGTTTCGGAACCTTCGTGAGGGTTGCTGAACACTGCCTTTATGTCTGCAGTTTCAATTAATGATCTAAATTGTCGGCCATACAGTCTTATTTGTTCTCGACCAATAACATACACAGCACCAGGTACCGTTTGATTTTTATCTATATGCTGTTGTAGGTTCCAAAAAATAGCATCAGCTTTATCCTTAATTATATGATAGATGTCACAATGAGTATCTAAAATTAGCTTACGATTGTCTAGCATGATACTCACATTCTGCCCACCATGACTTCATCTCTGGAAAAGTTTCTAAAAAGTTGGTACTGCGTCTACGATCGTGTTCGTTAAAAAATCTATAAAAGTCTGCCCGAGCAACTGAATGATCTTGGTCCTGCTTGCTACGCATCCACGCAATATCTCTATCTAGTCTTGCTACTTCGTAGTCCTTGAATCCACAATGTGGATATCGTGGATCTTCCATGTGTGCCAACATAAACTGCTTTGCTTCTTCAAGTTTGGTCACATAACTTTCGGGCATGATTTGCAAGCTCTGCCAGGCTGGTTCACGCAACACCGGGGTATCAAACCACACACGTTGGTATGTGCGACTGTGTGTTCTGCGTAAAAACAATATCCAACCCAACAAAGGTTTCAATCCTGTGATTGAAAGATTGTTCATGGTGATTATAAAAGTAAGACTATTGTGACCGGGTATTTCTGTCAGGTAGCGATCGACATTAGCAGACATTCTCATGTAATCAAGTCCATGACGAATATATTCTGCCTGTGCAGGTATGCCAGAATCAAGACTCACATACTGCATGAAGTGTTCAATGCGTCCGTCACATAACTGTTTTACTTTGTTTACGTACTGATTAAACAATCCAAATTCTACACTAAAGTTACTGGTAACATCAAGATGTAATTTTGAACTGGGGTTCTCTAGCACATAATCAAACACACGATAGGTGTTCTTGTCCATAAGTGGCTCGCCACCGGTCATTCTAAAATGTTCTAGTTGTGGATACAATGTTGGCCACCATTCCCAAAATGCATCTACATAAGGATTAGCATCCCTAACAGGTATAGGCCGCCTAGAACCAACAAAATGACCGGGATCGTTGTGAGTATTGCTAGTAGGATATCCACCCAGTCGTTCAACTTCTGACTGCCAAGTGGAACTAAATTGAGGGCTACAATAACTGCAAGATAAATTGCAAGCATGATTAAAATTAACTTCAACGTAGCTAGGGATAACATCATCTTCATCCCCGATAGATTTTTTTATTTTTTCAAAGTCTACTTGTGCCCAGGGTTCACCGGATCTGTAGTGTCTGTCTGATAACTTGCCTTGATCTTCCATGTTCCAACAGTAAGAGCATTCCGTGGGTCGCTCTTGCTTTAACATAATTTTACGTTGTTGTTTTTTGTGTTCAGTATTGTGTAGTGCGGCAGGATTAACAGCCACAGCCGCAGGATCAATAGAATGTAACGGCGGATGATAACAACTGTTATTTAATCCTGTTGGTAGATGTAAACTAACTTGCTTCCACTTCGCTAAACAAAGTGCGGGACCAAGATCCTGTTTCATTTGCTCTGCTGAACTCATGAAATCACTTTTGTTATTCATTACCAACCTTCTTGCTGTCTTATTACATCAATCTCACGTGTTATCACTCCACGATTGTGCCAATTTGAACGATAATGATATTTAAAAAATGCACTTTGTTCTGATTCTAATATGGCCATTGGCAAGTCTAGTTGTGTACCTAGTTCAGGACCCAGTTGGTTGCTGAGTATTCTAGGTTGTGAATCTTTTACTGTTTCCCACAACTCTGCCAGGGCATCAAAGTCTTGTACCAAGGTATGATTCCAGTTTGTCAACATGGTCATGTATGTGCCTTGTCTCGACCCAGCAATGGCCCATTCTCCGTAGTCAACATCTGTTCCTACGTTATGCCATATGGTCATATGATCTAGATTGCGTAACACTTGGTTTTTAAATTCGGCTACTGTGGGCTTTGTGCCACGTTGCAAACACATTTTGACACCTTCACGGAAGCCGGCACGCCAGGCATGAAATGCTGATCCATTGGGATAGGTGTTTGAATAGCAATCGTACATGGGCCAGTACAAGGGATCAAAACAAAATTCTACCTGTGTTTCTGTTCTACCATCTGTGGCTTCGTGTGTGCGCATACGGTTGACAAATGTTCGGGTCCAAGAACTCAATCCACCATTGCCGTACATGAGTCCGTTGATGTGATTTCTTGCTCGCCAACGATAAACTGCTTGTTCATGTTGTTCAGTAGAATATACAAGTGTCTTGTTGAAAAACTCTGGATCAGGCATGTTGTCACCGTCGATCAATATAAAACGTTCGGTGTTACTGGCAGCCGCCGCCGCTTTGTGTGCGGCATCGGATCCTTTGACTCCGTCCACACGCACAGCCCAAGGTACCATGTTTTTGATCTTGATCCAAAATTCTTCACGTTGTGGCTCATCATATGTAAGAAATATGCAATCTAGGTCTGCTATATCAATTTGTTTCATAAGTTTTTAACTTCCATCTTTGGTGTGGTTCTGACTCAGCTACAACTATGGCCACATTTTTAGGATAGCAAGGTGTTCCTATATTGCTGGGTACCAATTTCTTTGTTGTGATTCTGTTTGCAAGTTGAATCAATTTACCATCTTGTACATGCACATTCAAACTT
>Ga0304730_1002180_pt1 | contig 14189 bp, 12 predicted proteins | sample M_130628_MF_Meta_FD_190474 | JGI IMG/M metagenome (GOLD analysis project Ga0304730, IMG submission 190474) | Freshwater microbial communities from Lake Montjoie, Canada to study carbon cycling - M_130628_MF_MetaG (v2) (version 2) | ecosystem: Environmental > Aquatic > Freshwater > Lake | place...
TGTCGAATATAAATTAGTTGTTACTTGATTATTTTTTTGGTTTTTCTTTCTTAGTACCATACTTAGAACGAGACTGCTTACGGTCTTTAACACCAGCAGTATCCAAACTTCCACGAACAATATGGTAACGCACACCTGGTAAGTCTTTTACACGACCACCACGGATTAATACGATACTGTGCTCTTGTAAGTTATGGCCTTCACCAGGGATATAGGCAATGACTTCAATCTTATTAGTCAAACGTACTTTTGCTACTTTACGTAAAGCAGAGTTCGGCTTTTTTGGAGTTGTTGTGTATACTCTTGTACAAACACCACGACGCTGAGGACATGCATCCAAAGCTCTTGATTTACTTTTAGCCCTGATGATCTCACGGCCTTTTCTCACTAATTGTTGAATAGTAGGCATTAATTATGCTGTTTAGTTCAATTTTGGTTTATAAAAAAATTCGGAGGGCAAAGGTAATGTCTGTTAACGAATTACCAAAATGTTATTTGCTATTTTTTAAAAAATAAAGCAATTAGACCCTTTTGCCCTACGATTGTCTTTGTTTTTGATAGTTAAACGACTGATTAACAGTTATTTGACTATATTTTCACCAGCCACCCATGCACATCTGCTTCTAGCCCTGTGCGGATATCATTTAGCTTCTTTTTTAGCTTTGGCGCGACCTCTGACTTAGTTAAGTCAAAATCCATCACATAATCTCCATCTGCTAATGTGGAGATAAAAGAGACCACAGCAGCTGTACCCACCCCAAATACCTCTTCTAACTTACCCGATTTGTGTGCAGCAACAATCTCTTCGATTGAAAGGTTACGCTCCTCTACGGTATACCCCATTTCCTTTAACAAGGTAATTGCACTTTCTCTTGTAACCCCTTTTAACACGGTGCCTCTTTCCAAGCTTGGGGTAATCACTTTTCCATCAATCACAAACATCACATTCATCATCCCCACTTCTTCTACATATTTATGTTCCAACGCATCCGTCCATAAAACTTGATCATACCCTTTTTGTTGTGCTAAAACAACTGGGTACAAACTTGCACCATAATTACCGCCATTTTTTGCAAAACCTACACCACCTGGTGTCGCTCTAGTATAATTTTTTTCAATTAAAATCTTCATTGCTTCAACATTGTATGGACCAGCAGGACCAAGAATAATCATAAACTTATACAATGCCGATGGACGTACCCCAATAAATGGATCAGTTGCAATCATGAATGGTCGAATGTATAAAGAATGATCTGCTTCTTTTGGAATCCAATCTTGTTCAATTTTTATTAATTGCTTCATACCATCCATGAATAACCATTCAGGCACTGCTGGCATTTGCATTCTTTCTGCAGAGGTATTGAAGCGTTTATAATTTTCTTGAGGTCTAAAAATAACCACCTGATCTGTTGCACTCTTATACGCTTTAATGCCTTCAAATATGGATTGACCATAATGCAATACTGCAGAAGATGGATCTAATTGTAATGGTTCGAATTTTTTGATGACTGCATTTGTCCATTCGCCATTGATATAATCTGCTTCCAACATATAGTTGGTGAAGCTCTTTCCAAAGTAGAAATTTTTAGCATCTAACTGCCTTAATTGCTCCTTTGGCATTTCGATAAATGGGATATTGTGTACACTCATATTTAGTCGTTTTTAATGCAAAATCAAGCACAAAGAAACACAAAAAAATAAAGACATACAATTGTTATTTTTTCAAACCAATCAATTCAGTTAATTTTCGGTATCCAAACCCTATGAAAGAAGTAAAAAACAAACTGCCAAATAGCGTATTAGTGCACCTGTACAAAGAAAGCTTAGTGCTAGGTACCGCGTTGGTAAATGTGGATAAAAAAGTACAGCCCAAGATTCCAGCTAGCACAGAAATTGACAGTATCAGCGAAGATGCTACCCCCATTGGTCCTGTTAAATTTCTTGGGGAACACCAAAAAAAGATCCTTGTTTTGGTGCAAGATATCAATGCAGTGCATTTAAATGAAAGAGACTTTGATTTGTTAACGTCAATTTTAAATGCGTGCAAATTAACCATTGCTGATATTGCCTTAATTAACCTTGCAAATAAAAACTTTTCACTGCATCAAATTTTAACAGAAGTACCTTCTGATTTTGTATTGGTTTTTGATATCAATGCTACACAATTAAAAATTAAATTGCCTACTAAATTATATACACCAATTTTACTTGGTGAAACCCAATTATTATTCAGTAATAATTTAGCACAAATGCAAGGAATTGATCAAGCTTCTAAAATTGAAAAAACAAAATTATGGAGCGCATTAAAATTAATTTTTAAATTATAAATCTAAGATTAGTTAAAATGCATACACTCATTTTTGCTACAAACAATCGAAATAAAGTGGCCGAAATTCAATCCTTAGTTGGAAACAATTTTGAGATTATTCCACTCAAAGAAGCTGGTATTGAAATTGACATTCCAGAGCCACATGATCAATTGGAAGCCAATGCTCAAGAGAAAGCTATGACCATTTTTAATTTGACTAATCAAGACTGTTTTAGTGAAGACACGGGATTAGAAATTGCTGCTTTAGGCGGCGCCCCTGGCGTTAAAAGTGCAAGATATGCAGGAGACAATAGCAATGCGCAGGCTAACATTGACCTTGTTTTAAGTAAAATGACTGGCATTGAAAATAGGACAGCACAGTTTAGAACAGTCATTTGTTTGATCTGGAAAAATCAAACCTATTATTTTGAAGGCATTTGCAAAGGACAAATCTTAACGACCATGCAGGGTGAAAATGGATTTGGCTATGACCCTATTTTTGTACCCGATGGTGCTTTAAAAAGCTTTGCCAATATGACGATGGATGAAAAGAATCAATTCAGTCATAGGAAAAAAGCTGTGACGCAATTGTTTGAATTCTTAGGCACTTTAAATTAAGCGCTATACCTAGTGAAGGCATTGGTGATGTACCCCAATAAAAAACTTACTAAATAATTATTGATGGAATGGCGTCTCGCTATTCCAAATCTCCCAACTCGCATCGGCTTGCAGGTGTAACATTTCTAATCCATTCTGCGTGGTCGAACCTTGTGCTGCACCTTTTGCTAGAAATTTGGTTATTGCAGGATTGTACACCAAATCATACAGATGATGCTTTGAAGTGATTGCCTCATAAGGTAAATTAGGTGCTTCATCTACATTTGGAAACATGCCAACAGGACTTGTTTGAATGAGCAATGTATGTGTTGCAATGATTGCAGGACTTAAAGATGCATAAGTCATAGCGCCTTCTGTTGCAGTTCTAGAAACCAATTGGTATTCGATACCTAATTTTTTAAGCACCCATTCTACTGCAGCAGCTGCACCGCCCGTTCCAAATATGAGTGCTTTTTGATGATGGGGCTGTAAGTAGGGCAATAAAGATTGTTCAAAGCCAATCACATCTGTATTGTAGCCGTATAAAGCACCTTCGTGCAGTTTGATACAATTACAAGCTTGAATAGATTGTACCACCGAAGAAGGATGTTGTAAAAAAGGAATCACTAATTTTTTATACGGGATGGTGACATTCAATCCTTGTAAAGATGGATTGTTCTCCCATAAACTTGTAAATAAATCGATGGTTTCAATTGGAAAGTTTTCATACTGTGCATCCAATATCTTTTCGGTCAAAAAATGATTGGCGAAATATCCTTTTGAAAAAGAATGTGATAATGGAAATCCGATTAATCCAAACTGGCGCACATTTATTTATTTAAATATAAATCAAAAGTATCTCCACGAAGTCCAATACGCATTGCTTCTAATGGAATCACTTCTGATGGTGCAATATTACCTAGGTTCACATTGCAACCAATTAATTCAAGGAAATATAATTGCTGCGCTTTTTGTGGTGCTTCCCAAAGAATTTTTTCAGCAGGTATTTTAGTTAGGATCTCTTGGACAAGCCCTTCCCTCACCTCTCCTGAACCCCTATAGATACCAACGTTTCCAGCTTCTCTAGCTTCTGCAATGACATAAGAAGCGCCAGCACTTAATTCCGCACTCATTAATTCAATCCATTTGTAAGGAGGGATAATATGTGCGGCATCTTTACTTCCAACTTCACTAAATACTTTTGCAAATTTTGCTATTTTTTCAATGTAACCACATTTCTCTGTATGTGGAATTTCAATTGAACCATCACTTACTTCAATCACATCAATCTTATAGTCTTTGCACATTGCTATGTAATCATCGAACTGATTTCTAATAACAAAAGCTTCGAACAAAGTACCTCCAAAATAAACTGGAATATGATGCTGTTGGTATAACTCAATTTTTGCTCTCAAATTCGGTGTCACAAAAGAAGTACCAAAACCTAATTTAACAATATCTGTATGAGGCCCGGCAACACTAATAAAATTCTCCGCATCTCTAAAACTAAGGCCTTTATCCATGACCATTGTTAATCCGTTTTGTCTAGGCTGTTTTGTTCTTTCTGGTATTTGTGTTAAACTAAAATTGATCATATTGCTATTTTTGCAAAGATAATTTAAAATACTCAGTTTATCTAAGCTTCTTGTATTGACTAATTAATTCCACCACTTTAGGATCTTGAATCAGTTCAGGATAAAATTTAATGAGCTTATTCAACCATTTACCAGATTTAGACAAAGCCATCTCTAATTGCAGCAATCCTTCCTTTCGCTTTTTCATCATAAATAAGATCGCACTTCGGTAATATACAAAAATAACTTTACCCTGTGTGGACATATAGGCCAGTTCTGTTTGCTCTAGTGCAGCATCATATTGATGATTGGCAATTAAACATTTGATAAAACTTTCCCATCCTGCAATTTGCTTTGGCTTATGTTTAACTACAATGCCAAAATAGGTTGCTGCTTCTTTGTATTGGTCTAAGTACATATAACACTCCCCCATCATGATATAATACTCATTGATATGTTTATTAATTCTAATGGCATGTTCGATTTGTTTGATCGCCATTTGCCATTTTGATTCTAACATATAAGTAGAAGCAATTTTTTGATAAAGCCTACTATCTTCTGGATTTAAGTGGACCGCTTTTTTATAATGAAACCTCGCTTGCGCAAAGTTTTTTAATCGATGGTAACAATGCCCAATGGCTTCATAAATGACATCCTCAGGCCTTGATAGTTCTAGTACTTTCTCCAATGCCTCAATGGCTTCTTTATATTTTCTAGTTCTTAGATATGCATCTCCCATATTGCGATACGCATAATCAAACTTCTCGTCAATCACGATTGCAAATTGATAAGCATCTATTGCTTTCTCGTATAGTTTTATACCTTGGTAAGCTGCAGCAAGATTGAACCATGCAAGCGCATTGTAGGGCTGTTCGTCAATCATCTTTTGATGCAGTACAATACTTTCTTCATTACGTCCTGTGAAATCTGTCCAAAAACAAATTTTGTACAAGGCTTCCTCATTGGTTGGCTCTTCTTCTAAAATCAATTGCAAACAATCAAACACTTTATCAAAGGCTTCGTGGTCATCATAGACATCTGCTAATTCAAAAAGTAATTCTGTTCTTTCAGCACCTTCAAATAAATGCAATGCCTCTTTCAATAAAACAATCGCTTCTTCGGGTTGATCTAATGCCAAATAAGCATCCGTTTTAAGAATGAACAAATTCATGTCTTGATGATCATACAAAGTGGCTGTATTCAACAATGCCAATGCTTCGGTATATTTTCTGGTAGCCAACAATAAATCTGCTTTTTTAATCATCAGCAAGGCGGAAGATGGAAATTGAGACAATGCGATATCTGCAGCTTCAATCGCTTCAACAATCGCATCTTTTTCATCTAAGTGTGCAATGATCTTCTCAAAATCATCCTCCTCTATATAAGAAGGTGCTTTGCCAGTTTTTAAGTTCTGGTAACGCAAAAGAAGGTCCTGAATATCTCCATTTTCGTCTTCAAATTGATGATTGAACATGGCATTTATTTACATATGTTTAATAAAACATTGAAAATCAATTAAATAGGCTTAATTCTTGGCATTTCATTGATTTATTAAATGTACGTGTTAGGACTTAATTTGAACCAATTTATTGTTCACAGTCGAAGCAATATATCGTTAAAAAAATTTTTATGCCGTAATCTTATAATGTTTTATCTTCGTAATAACCGTGCGTATACTAAGGACCATATTAACCTCTTTTGCAATTATTACAGTCGTATCCTCTTCTGTGAATGCATCAACTATTGTTAGCGGTACAAGCGATTCAAAAAAAGTCACCGAAAAATATAGTTTAAAAAACCTGAGTAGCTTAAGTCATAAAGCAAGTACATTTCGTGATTTAAAATCTAGCCTACTTTATAAAGGACTATCAGTTTCAACCACTATGACTTCTGGATTGGGACAATCAAATTATCTTAAATACAATAAAGGAAATATCACTTATGTGATCCCTTATCGTCATAAAGTGATTTTACCTAGGTTTAAGACACCAAGTCCACAACATCCCTAATTAATTTGTTGGTAGTTATTTTTATTGACTTCAAATACATTCAATGTAATTGGACTTAAGTCAACTTTTGTTGCGCTATACAATATTCGATTCCCTTCCTTTGTCGTTAATTGATAATTCAATACTAAGCCTGGTATATCTTTAAATGCTTGTTCGTATACTGTCACCGTGGGTAAAATAGCAGTTGTATATGTTACTTCCATTGAGGTTCCATTTGCCCAAGTTAATGTGATGGTCGCGCATGGATAATTTAAAATGGAACTTATAAAGTCATTTTTTTTGGCTGCAACCAAACTAACAGGATTAATGGAAGTATATAGAATATACTGAAGGAATTTATTCAAGCCAATCTCTTTTAAAATGATGGCTGTGTCTTGTTGCGAATTGAATATAAGGGTCTGGGTTAACTGAGGTGTCTTTAAAATGGTTTTGCAACTATTCCCCTTTATGAAAATTTGTTTTTGACCTATCAAACTTGTATCTCCAATGTTTGATATTTGATGAATATCATAGGTGATGGCACATTCACCAACAACTTTAGTTTGAGCGTATGATTGAAAGACGACAAAACTCAGAAAGCAAACAATTAAGGGGGATAATCGTAGCATATTCAATAAACATTAATGTAAAAGAGACCCCAGCTTGAATTAGGCCTCTTTAGGGGATATTATTTTTTAGTTTTATCTTTTAAGGCTTGTACTTTTTTTTGCGACTCCATCATTTGTTCATATTTCTCCTGCCAATTACTTTTTTTCTTTGGCGTCTTTCTTTTTACCTCTATTGTAGCCAAAATTTTATCGTGATCGATGATGACTTTTTGAATTAACAATTGCAATAATAAAGTCACAATATTGGATACGGTATAATACCATGTTAATGCAGAAGGTAAACTATTGAAAATAAACAATAGCATGAATGGAAAAATATAAGGCATGTACTTTAACGCAGGATTATCTTGCGTAGGTGTCATCGACATATTGTAGATAGACGAAATAAACGTGGTCAATACTGCTGTTAATGTAAATAAACTGATATGGCTTCCAAAACCTAATGGAATACTAAATGGAAGGGTGTAGATAGAATCATAGCTAGACAAGTCTTGGCTCCATAAGAAGGACTGCCCCCTTAAAGCGATATTGGAATTAAAGAAACTGTATAGGGCAAAGAAAATAGGGATTTGTAATAATGCTGGAATACAACCGCCCAAAGGATTCACACCTGCTTCTCTAAACAACTTCATTTGCTCCATTGCAAAAGCTTGTTGATCGTCCCCTGTCTTTTTCTTAATCTCATCTAGTTCAGGCTTCAATACTTTCATCTTAGCTGTACTCAAGAAACTAGAGTAAGTCAAAGGCGAAGTCACCAAACGAATAAAGATGGTTAGTAAAAATACAACCCATCCATAATTTTGAACAAAGCCAGCAAAGAAATCAAACACTGGCATAATGATGTATTTATTGATAGGGCGAACAAATGAATATAAGTCTCTTCCCAAATTCACAATTTGCTCCATCTCTGGCGCTTGCGATTTCAAGATTTCAAAATCATTCGGTCCATAATAAAGCGAAAGTGGCATCGTCGCATTTACGCCAGTCAATTTTGTTTGGAACTGTGCTTGCAATGTAGCTAATCCATTGCTGCTATCTGTCTTACGCTGCCAGTCAATTTTACCTGAATTAAATCCATCCTTATAAAGAACTGTCGTTGTAAAAAATTGTTGAACAAGTCCAACCCATTGAACAGGCTTTTCGAAAACTTTATTGGTGTTGCTAGAAATATAATCGAACTCGTTCCCTTCTGCAAAACAAATATTGGACATTTGACGCTCATAAGTCGTTGTCTTTTCTTGTCCATAAGAATGCACATCCCACAAAACATTTAATTGATTGTTGGTCAACAATTGATCTGCTCCATCCAACATGATATTCCAATCCACATTGTATTTTCCTTTTGCTAAAGTAAATTGGTGCTTAATTGTTTTACCATTTGGAGCGGTCCAAGCATATTCTATTTTTTGAGCCCCATTCTGATCGGTGGATACATTGGATACAGGAAATATAACTTGATTAATTTGTACTGTTTGATTGTTACCAGCATTCACGGCATAGGACAATGAGCTGCTATCTCCCAATTGTACCAATTCCTTTTTTGAATTTTTATACTTTTTCAAAGTAACACTTGCTACTTGACCTCCTTTATTGGTGAATGCTACTTTTATTAAATCATTCTCTAAAATAACAACCTGCTCTTTCAACGTATCTGCAACAACTGCGATACCAGTTGCATCTTTTTTAGTTGAATCAATTATTTGAACCACATTCAATGCTGCTGCCTTTTCGGTATTGGCTTTCACCATAGCAACCGAATCATCGAATTTTTGCTTGTAGGCTGCAATTTCGTTTTGCTGCTTACTGGTATACCAAAAGTAAACAAAGAATAAACCTGCTAATAATACAAACCCAATGACCGTATTTTTGTCCGTTTTCATGCTTTTAAATTAATCTAAATAGATGCGGCAAAGGTATGTTTTTAAGATGTATTTAGCACTAGGTAGGCTCTATTTTGGAGCCATTTTCACGCTATTTTAAGGCTTTATTACAAATTCCTACTGTATTTACCCCCCGTATGGTAAAGCAGGTTCGTAATATCCCCTAAACTACAATACTTAACGGCTTCCATCAAGAGGTCAAAAACATTTTCATTTTGAACAGCAGCTTGATGCAGTAAGTTTAGATAATGTGCGGCTTGGTCTTTATTTCTATTTTTAAATTGTGCTAGATTGGCAATTTGTAATTTCTTTTCGGCAGCTGAGGATCTAAATACGGGGCGACGATCATTGCTATTTTGATCTGCTTCATCAATAAAAGTATTCACACCAATGATTGGGATGTCCCCATGATGCTTTCTGGTTTCATACAACATACTCTCTTCTTGAATCTTTGAACGTTGGTACATTCTTTCCATGGCGCCTAAGACCCCACCTCTTGCATTGATGCGTTCCAACTCCTCTAACACTGCTTCTTCTACCAAGTCTGTTAATTCGTTCATCAAGAAGCTGCCTTGTTGCGCATTTTCCACTTTCGCAGTGCCTAATTCCTTGTTGATGATTAACTGAATCGCAAGGGCCCTTCTTACACTCTCTTTTGTTGGCGTGGTAATGGCTTCGTCATAGGCATTTGTGTGTAAACTGTTGCACTGATCATAAATTGCATACAATGCCTGCAATGTGGTTCTGATATCATTGAAATCAATCTCCTGTGCGTGTAAACTTCTACCACTTGTTTGGATATGGTATTTTAATTTTTGAGACCTTGGATTGGCCTTGTATTTAAGCTTCATGGATTGCGCCCAGATTCTTCTTGCCACTCTTCCAATCACGGCATATTCTGGATCCATGCCATTGCTAAAAAAGAAACTGAAATTAGGAATAAAGTCATCTATTTCTAAACCTCTGTTCAAGAAATACTCAATATAGGTAAATCCATTTGCTAATGTAAATGCCAATTGTGTGATTGGATTGGCACCGGCTTCTGCAATATGGTATCCTGAGATAGAGATGCTATAAAAGTTTTTTACTTTTTGGTCTACAAAATAAGCTTGTACATCGCCCATTAACTTCAATGCAAAATCAATAGAGAAGATACAAGTATTTTGTGCTTGATCTTCCTTTAAAATATCTGCCTGAAGTGTACCGCGCACATTTTGTAAGACTTGTTTTTTAATCGTTTCATACACTTTTGGATCAAGCACTTGATCACCGCTTACACCTAATAATTTTAAGCCCAAACCATTGTGTTGGATGGATTGTTTTTTCAAACTTTCAAAATCATGGTATACTGGCCTAGGTTTTGTTTTAAAAATTTGATTCAATTTTTTATTGACAGCTGGCCACATTTTTTGTTCTGTAATGTATTGCTCACAGGCTTGATCAATCGATGCGTTAAAAAACATCGCTAGTATGATGGCTGCAGGACCATTGATGGTCATACTCACAGAACTAGTTGGGTCATTTAAATTAATGCCAGAATATAATTTCTTGATGTCATCCACCGAAGCAATATTCACACCCGCATTGCCAATTTTACCAAATACATCCATTCTATTAGAAGGATCTTGCCCATATAAAGTCACACTATCAAATGCAGTAGACAATCTTGTTGCAGGTTGTCCGCTTGCTAAAAAATGAAAGCGTTGATTGGTTTTTTCTGGACCACCCTCGCCAGCAAACATCCTTGTTGGATCCTCACCTGTTCGCTTTAAATCAAACACACCAGCCGTGTAGGGATAATGTCCTGGTACATTTTCTTTTAATTGCCACTCTGCAATATCTCCCCAGTCTTTAAAATTAGGTAGATACACTTTCTGAAGTGACAACCCTGATTCCGTTTTAAAACGTAAAGGTTGATGAATCTTTTTACCTCTTATTTCATAGACCAATGCATCTTGTTGGTAGGTATTTTTTGTTGCTTCCCAAGTTTGAATAGACTTTTTTACTTCTGGATCGATTGCCCCAGCTACTTTATCCGCCTCCTCTTTTAAAAGCGGTAATTTTTTTAGTTTTGGATTCTGCATCACTTGATCATAACTATACCATTGAGAAGCTAGCTGCTTTTGTTCCGCTATCCAAATATTATTTTTTTGAATTGTTGTTACAATTTCATTTAAATAATTAAAACGATTCAATGGAATAGTTGGTGTGGCCACCAGACTAGCATTGTATGCCAATGGCTTTGCAATGGTCTTCCATTTTAATTGATGTTGCTGATTCACTAACTCAATCATATGATTGAATAGATGCTGCATGCCCGGGTCATTGAACTTTGAAGCAATGGTTCCATATACAGGCAATGTCGAATGATCTGCATTGAATAAATGACGCGACCTAGCGTATTGCTTTTTGACATCTCTTATTGCATCCAATCCACCTGCTCTATCAAATTTATTGATACCAATAATTTGTGCAAAGTCAATCATATTAATTTTCTCCAACTGACTAGCTGCACCAAATTCTGGTGTCATAATATACATAGGTAGCGTTACATAATCTACAATGGATGCATCATTTTGACCAACACCTGCGGTTTCAATAATGATGGCATCATAGCCAGCTGCTTTGCATAAATAAATCACTTGGTCTAGAGCACCAGAGATGGATTGATGATCCGATCTTGTTGCGAGTGATCGCATAAATACATTGGGATGATGGATGGCATTCATTCTTATTCTATCTCCTAATAAAGCACCCCCTGTTTTTTTCTTAGTCGGATCTACTGACACCACAGCGATGCTTAAATCAGGATTGGTTTGAATAAAATAATGTACCAAGCGATCACATACGGTGGACTTTCCTGCACCACCCGTACCAGTTAATCCAATGACAGGAATATTTTTTTGTACAACTTTTTTATCTTTCTTAATTTTTAAAGTACCATTTTGCAAAAGTGTAATATCCCTTGCCAATTTTCTTGGATCAGTTTTTTTATCAAAAGGTAGTTTCGGATACTTAGTTGTTTGATTGGATTTTAATGGAAAATTAGCAAATTCAATCACTTCTTTAATCATCCCTTCGATCCCCATGGCAAGACCATCCTTAGGTAAATATATTTTTGAGATTCCTTTTGCATGAATGATAGCAGCTTCGGAAGGTAAAATGGTTCCACCACCCCCACCGACAATTTTAATATGTTGATAGCCTGCATCGTCTAATAATTTTCTGAGGTAGGAAAAAAATTCAATATGACCTCCTTGATAAGATGTAATGGCAATCAATTGCACATCCTCTTCGATCGCTGCTTCAACAATTTCTTGTGCAGATCGATTATGTCCCATATGGATGACTTCTGCACCTTGTTCTTGCAACACGCGACGCATGATATTGATAGAGGCATCATGGCCATCAAACAAACTAGTCGAAGTTAAAATTCTTATTTTTTGCATGGTACAAAACTAACAAATGTTAGCGGTATAGCAAAGTGGAAATTTACTTTTTTGCGTAGGCTTTTGCAGCAGCAATAAAATGGACAAATAAAGGTGCCGGTGCTTCCACTGTACTTTTTAATTCTGGATGGTATTGTACACCAATAAAGAATGGGTGATTCGGTAATTCAATAATTTCTACCAATCCAGTGGCAGGATTGACCCCACTAGTGACCATTCCTTTTTCGTGGAGCGCATTCAAATAGGCATTGTTAAATTCATAACGATGACGATGACGCTCGTTAATAGAAGTGGTGCCATATATTTTATGTGCCAATGTATTTTCTGCGATGGTGCAAGGATATGATCCTAAACGCATCGTTCCTCCCTTCATTGTAATGGCCTTTTGATCTTCCATCATATTAATGACGGGGTCAGGGCTATTTGGATCCATCTCTGTAGAATGTGCTTCTTTTAATCCAATTACATTTCGGGCAAATTCAATCACAGCCATTTGCATGCCTAAACAAATACCAAAAAACGGCAAATTGTTTTCTCTTGCGTATTGAACAGCTATAATTTTCCCTTCTATCCCTCTATTTCCAAATCCAGGAGCTACTAATAATCCATCTAAACTTCCCACTAATTCCTTCACATTTTCTTGGGTAATATCTTCGCTATGCACGTTCACTACATTCACTTTCACCTCATTCATAGCACCTGCATGAATAAATCCTTCCAAGATAGATTTATAAGCATCCTGTAACTCAATGTATTTACCAATTAGACCAATGTTTACGGTTGCCTTAGGATTTTTTAATTTATCTAAAAATAGCTTCCACTTGGTTAAATCTGGCTCTTTAAAATTGGTGATTTTTAATTTTTCGAGGACAATTAAATCTAATTTTTCTTCTAGCATTTTTAATGGCACTTCGTAAATGGTAGATGCATCTGCTGCTTCAATCACTCTTCCTGCTTTAACATTACAAAACAATGCAATTTTTCTTTTGATATCATCATTTAAAGGCTCTTCTGCTCTACATACAATCACATCTGGACGAACTCCTGCTTCACTCAACATACGCACACTATGTTGTGTTGGTTTTGTTTTTAATTCTTTAGCCGCTTTTAAATAAGGCACTAAAGTTAAATGTACCACCATCACATCCTCCTCTGGTAATTCCCATTGGATCTGTCTCACAGTTTCCACAAAAGGTAAACTTTCAATATCACCCACTGTGCCACCAATTTCGGTAATGACTACATCATATTTTCCATCTTGACCCAATAAAAGCATTCTACGCTTAATCTCATCTGTAATATGCGGCACCACCTGCACTGTTTTACCAAGAAATTCACCTGCTCTTTCTTTATTAATCACCGTTTGATAGATACGGCCTGTAGTAACATTGTTCGCTTGGGAGGTAGGGGTATTTAAGAAACGCTCATAGTGGCCCAAATCTAAATCGGTTTCGGCACCATCTTCAGTGACATAGCATTCTCCGTGCTCATAAGGATTTAAAGTACCTGGATCGACATTAATATAAGGGTCAAACTTTTGGATCGTAGCAGTGATGCCACGGGCCTGTAATAATTTAGCTAGAGAAGCGGCAATAATGCCCTTTCCTAAACTACTTGTAACGCCACCCGTAACAAAAATATACTTTGCCATAACTTTAAATTCATCTAATATTGAAAAAGGAATTCCAGCAATAGTTGCCTATTGAGGAGTACCCATTCAAATGTTTTTTAATGTGACCGTCTTGTTTGTTGGAAAATGCTTAG
>Ga0304730_1002182_pt1 | contig 14183 bp, 22 predicted proteins | sample M_130628_MF_Meta_FD_190474 | JGI IMG/M metagenome (GOLD analysis project Ga0304730, IMG submission 190474) | Freshwater microbial communities from Lake Montjoie, Canada to study carbon cycling - M_130628_MF_MetaG (v2) (version 2) | ecosystem: Environmental > Aquatic > Freshwater > Lake | place...
TCTTCGCTTGATCGGGATCGTCTGGCCCCGGAAGACACTGCGCGTTTCTGATTCGCCGCGCCACCGTGACTGAGGATATGCCTGCCAGCTTGCCGATTTCTTTGTGCGACAGTCCCGCAGCTTCCCACGCGATCAACTGTTCCGGCTGAACGATGACACGCATTCCGTTTCCCTCCGTTCGATATGGAGGGAACGCGCTTGGTTGCCATGTGCCCTCCCTGGCCCAGTGCTTCCTTTTCGCGGCGCGTCGACCCTCGATCACGCCGCGGACGTTTTTCGACGTCGCGGGAGAAGATACGAAGATGCAATAACTAGGTCAAGCCAAAAAATTCCCCCGATTGAAAGAATTTTGTCCGCGGGTTCAGCCGGTGCGCCGTCTTTGCGGCACGATCAGCTTCTCCGGCTTTAGCCCAAGCGCGTCTGCCAAAGCGCAAACCGTGGACATTCGCGGCGACGCGATGCGGCCAGACATGATCCGCGAGAGCGTTGGGTAACTGATTCCCGCGTTGGCTGCGATTTCGTCCAAATGAACCCCACGGCGGTTCGCTTGGGCAACAATCCGTTCGCCCAATTCGGAGTAGGGCAGGGTTCTGGGTCTGCCGCCAGCGTGTCGATCTGCGGGCATTTTCGCGTTCTCCGTAAAAATGTTTGCCATCCCCCCGTTCGTTGGGATAGCATCAAACAAGGCAAATACACCCCGCTGGGCTCGAACCAGCAACCTTCGGTTCCGTAGACCGATGCGATTCGCGCGGGCGTGAAGATGTGCCAATTTTTCCAACGAATACCCCCCATTTTTTTTGCGGAGTTTGCATGGCTAATCTCTCGCCCAAATGGGGATCGTTCAAAGGGGGAGTTTTCACCCACCACACGAAGCAAAACGCTTCGCACTTCGAACGCTCTGGCAATTGCACGGCTGCGATTGATCACTGCTGAAATGGCTTTCGACGATGTTCAGATCAGTTCCGAAAACGCTTGGCGAATTTGTTCGCGACTATGAATTGTCGCGCGACCTAAAACCGGAAACCGTTCGTCAGATCACGATGTGTGCTGCTTTGTTTGAACGCTGGCACGGTGGCCCGATTGCTCTTGTCGATCTAGATGAAAAAATGTTGTCGGAATTTCTGCTCGACTACCAACGCAAAGGGAGAACACCCGCGACGGTTCGCGCGAAGCGAACGCAACTACTTGCGCTCTGGCGCGATGCTGCCGATCAAGAGCTATGCCGCCCGCCAACGCGGCGCGTGCGGAAAGTTCGTGTGCCCTACACCCCGCCCACTGCCTGGACGATCGCTGAAGTCGACAGCTTGGTTGCTCACTGCGCAACGCTTCAGCGTTGGCACCCGTGCGGTCTGCGCCGGTCGCAGTGGTGGGCACTTGCGATTCGCATCGCTTGGGATACGGGGCTGCGTTGGCAGGATCAGATGGAACGATTGCGTGTCGATCAAATCACCGCGGCGGGATACATCGCGGTTCCACAATCCAAAACTGGTCGCGTTGTAGTCTGTCATCTGTCGGAATCGACAATGCATCATCTGCGCGAATCGCTCGCGGGCAAATCGCGGCAGCTTGCGACGCCTTGGAACGCATCGCATGAAACGTTCGCCGCACAGTTCCGGCGCATCGTCGCGGGCAGCGGTGTTCGCGCCGGTAGTTGGAAGTGGCTTAGACGCGGCAGCGCGACCGATTGCGAATTGCAGCGACCGGGCGCGGGTTCGCCACATTTGGGACACACTCCCGGCAGTGCCATTGCCGCCCGCCATTATTTAGACCCCGCCATCCTGGCACAGAATGAAGTGAACCCGCGGCAGCTTGCTTGACTGTTCCTGCGGATCGGCAATAATCCACCCATGCCACACATCGACACAGACTCACTGATCACCGTCACCAACGCTGCCCGCGTCGCAGGCGTATCGCGTTTCTGGATGCTATCGCAGGCCAAATCCGGCAAGGTTGCCAGCGTTACGGTTGACGGGGTGCGGTTCGTCTACCGTTCAGCCGCGGAGGCTTTCGTTCGTGACCCTGTTCGCGGTCGCCCGCGGGCAGTGTCCGCGGGGTAGCCGCCTGGGGGCCAGACCGGGAACCCGCGTTTCCCGCGGGAAAACAGCCAAAAAGATTTTTTTCCTAACCCCCTTGCACAGATATTGCCGATGTGCAATAACTAGGAAGTGACGCAAACGAACCCCGCAACGAAAAGGAACGAAACGATGAAGACGATCAAGCTTGCTTACGACGTAGACAACACGGTTCACACTTGGAAAGCAGACCGCGACGCTCGAAACGGCGGCTGGATTGTCACGGATCACGAAGGCGACAAAAAGTTTTTCCCTGGATGTATCGAAGCTGTTGTTGATCACATGGAGCGAATCACGCTTCCGAATTACGGAATGCGTCTTCTGAAAGTTCGCTGAACCACCAACCCCCGCCGCACAGTGCGGCGGGGGCAACACCACCAAGAACGAAAAGGAACCGGAACAATGGCAACAAGGAAAACAACCGTCGCCAAGCAAAAAAGGCTTGCGGAATTGTGCGAAGATTTGCGACCCGCAAAGAAACGAATGATGGACGTTTTACAAACGCTTGAAAACGAACGTCTCGGGTGTGTGATTGCGAAGCGTCTTGGTTCGATCATAGGTAGGCTTGAAGACTTCCAGCGTTCTATTCGATAACCACCACCACCCCCCCCGCCGCACAGTGCGGCGGGGGCCATACCACCACGAAAGAAAAGGAATAGGACGATGAACGCAATGATATGGGAAACGGTTGGGGGGCAATGGGACGTCATGATTCAAAACGTAGCGAACGGGGCAATGACTCGCGTCACCTGCTTCACAACAGAGAAAGCGGCTGTTGATGCAATTTCGATGGTTGGATGGAACCTTCTCTCGATCGTCAGGCTTGGATGATTTTTGATTTATTCAATGCAGTTCTTCCGTTTCCGCACGAACCACACGAAAGGCATCTGGCATGAACACATACCGAATCATTCGCATTGCAGACCCACGCAGCCGCGGCGCGTGTGCTTGGTTTGAAATCGAAGGAAGCAACCCCGCGGGCGACCGCTGGCACGTTGCAACCTGCGACACGCGGGAGGAAGCGCGGGAGATACTGAAGGCGATTCGGCAGCAAGTCGAGTCGAAGTGATCGACCGGATTCAGTTTGTGCATGGAAGCACAAACACAACCAAGGGAGGGAACGACAATGAATCACCGCATGGATGCGTTGATTCGCGCGCTGGTGCTGATTCGATTCGGTCAAGAGATCGGATCAGGCGGGCGGCTTGCCACCGCTTTCGCCGCTTTTGTCGACGCGCTTCTGTCCGCGCTTGGGTAGCGGGTTGCGAAGTCGCTCGATGACTTCCCGCATGGCAATCCGCGCTTCAGCGTTGCTGAACCACACATTCGCCAACTCGACCACCACCGATTCCATCAGCAACGAAATTGCTTGGCAGTGCGAAGGTTTCATTCCCCACCTTGCTTCAAGGTTTTCGCGACACTTCGCCACCAGAACACCGATCGCATCGAGCACATCCATCCCGTGCGATTGATTCGCTTCGACCGCTAGAGCTATGCGGACGAATTCTTTTTCGGGCCAGAAGCGACACGCTTCGTCAACCATCACATCGACGGTGTTTGAAAACGTTTCCGCGGGCTGGCCGATGCGATCGCGAACCGCTTGCCGCAGTTGCTCACATTGGACGTCCACGGCATCGGTCATGGCTTGCCCTGGCACGTTGGGCATATCGTGCGGTGCCCGTCGCCGTGAACGATGAAACCTTTCCCGCCGCATTGCTCACAGACTGCGGGCGCGGGTTTGGGGGGCACTGGTTTTGGTTCCGGTGCCCGCTCTTGCGCAGTCGCAGCGTAGGCCACCGCGACCGCGGCGCAGGCCCGCGGGGCTTCTTGATCGATCGCAGCCGGATCAGCGGCAAGGCTTGCCAGAATCGCGATCAGTTGCGCCCACATTGTTTCACCATCCTCCCCGGTGATTGACCAGCGGCGCGCCGTGCGCATCGTGCCGCCCGTGCCCCGCAAACTGCGGTTCAGACTGCCGCGGAGGGTCTGCCACCCAAAGAACCCACAAGCCAACGCGGGCCAGACGTTGCACGAATCGCAAGATCGGGCGGTCTGCCTGGGGTTTGATCGGGGAATAATCGCTTGTGGCGGCGCACCAAGTCACGGCAACGGACACAATGACCGCGATCGACAACGCGCGAAGTTCTTTGTTTGTCATCGGTCTTCGCTCCAAATCGAGAACAGAAACAGACACACGATCGCGCCGACAACGGAACCGATCAGACCCGCAGCGTGCGCGCCGAACGGCAGACCGCCAACGAAGCTGCCAACCACGCCAAGCGCGATCGTCGGCACCCAACCAGCGGGGCACCTTCCAGGCAAAGCCCATTTGGCAACCCCGCCAACCACGGCACCGAACACTAGCCACATGATCAGACCCATCGTGTAACCCCCTAGAATGCGATATGGAACGTTTCTGCAATCAATTTGGCTGGCGATACCCCGCGACGCCTAGCCGCCTCTGGAGGCGGTTCTAGCCACCCCCCGTGATCAAGATCGCGATAGCGGAACCCATCGGTATCACCGATCGCCCAAGCGTCGCCTAGCATCCGCTCGATGACAGACCGGCGCACCCAAAAAGACCCATCGGGTTGATCTGCCGGGAATTTGTTTTCTTTTGGGCCATTCCAATTTGGCCCCCACGAATTGAGCAAGCAAACAAGATCATCCGGCGCACCGTTCGCGCGGTGGCGAATTGCCACACAAACCATCTGATGCTGCCAGACCCCAGACGCTTCGCTGATGCCGTCTTTGTCGCGGCTTGACGAAAAGCCCTGCGACGAAGCGACGGTGACAGGAAAACCGCTTTCCAGTGCTGACGCAAGTTCGTCCCAAGATCGAATGGCGACAACGTGTTTCAACGGGTGCTTTTTTGCTTCAGCATCCAGCCGCCCGCGGTCGCCCTGGCCCCCGCAACCATACGCGCCATACTGCCGCGCGCGATCTGGCGAATACTCTCGCAGATCGGCTGAAGGATATTCGGCGCGATAGACCACACCGAATTCGCGCAGAAACTTTGCCGCCCCGTAGCCGGTCGCGCCATCGCTCCAACCGCCAACAGCGTTGATGCCGTCGCTTGGAAGCCCGCGGGCTTCCACCCTGGCCCCCCCGTACAGTGCTTCAGTCGCGGGGAACAACGGTGGTTCTGGCAACGTGCCAAGCGACCACGATACGCATTCAGAAAAATAGACCGCGTGAGCTGCCCCCCATGAAACGCAATCCCCGATTCCCTGTTTGCCGACAGTGAACGGGATGCCGTAACGCGCGCGATGCGCGGCATTCACTTGCCGCCAGAGAAACGTATCAACCCCCTTCGCGCCGCGCATCGCATCCGCGCCAGCCTCCGAAAAGTATTTCTGATCGAGCGTCGCCAAGAACGCGCGCATGCCCGCGGGATCGGGGGTGTAGCCGAATCTGTTTTCGATCACGTTGGCTGCGCGGTGCGTCGCTCGATCAACAAACGCGCCCAACACTGCCATCGCGATCACAAACACAACAGCGGAAATCGACCAGCGGTTAGCGCGCGACATTGCCCGCAGCCCTCCCGATTTCGCGGAACGCATTCACCCACGCGGCGCGTGATTCATCGGTGACGGGGCCACCGCTGGCCCCCACCGCGTCATCTAGGAATTCGCTGATCGCGTCGCGGGCCTGGGGCTGGCGATCGCCAATCGATTCCCCACGCATCCGCAGTTCCCGAGCGAACACACGCAATTCGTCAAACGCGACGCCTGTTTTCAAACGCTTTTCGTGTGACCCATCCCATTCGATCGCATCCCCCAAACTGTCGCAGAGCGACGAAACGATTGCGGCATCATCCGCGGCGGTTGGGCCTGTGAATTTCCCGCGCAAACTAAAAGCCGCTGGATCATCTGGGGCAGGGGGGGGAACTGCTGCCGGTCGAGCGAACCACGAAATCGCAGCGGCAGCGATCAGCGCAGCGAAGGCAACGTGTTTGCCGTCGACACGCGGCAGCGTCGCAGACGCGAACAGCGATCGCGCCTTGTCGATGATCCGTTGACCGGCAAGCGCGTAGATTGCGGCAAGAACTAGAACAGCGGTGATCATGCTGCGCCTCTTATGAGCGGCAAAAGTGCTTCAGTTGCGCCCGCTGCAACAGCAAGCGCGATGATTCGGATTGTCGGTTTCGACACAAGCCACACAGGCCAGAGCGCAAGCGGCACAACGCGATCGGCAAATTCGTCGAACATATCGCCAACGAAATCGATCACGATCGCTTTGCGCTGGGCACCGTCGACCGGGATCGAGTCAAGCGCACCGATCGCGATTCGCATCGCAGACACGATCAGTTCCGACAGTTCAGAAATGGTCAAACCGTCCGCGGCTTTGATACGCGCGACCGCGATGTACGCGGTGACTTTCCCGCCAAGCGTTTCGATTGCGTCCGCTGCTTGAATGGGTGCCTGTGAAATCATGACTTCACCCCAGCAACGTAGACGTCGACCGTGCAAGCATCGGAACCGGAATTGGTGATCGTCAACGCTTTGCTAGTTGCAGACGTTGCCCAACCGGCAGCGGGACACGCGCTATACAACACGCCACCCTGGCCGATCGTCACGTTGCCGGTCGCAAATCCCGTCCATCGGTTCGACGGGGAACCGCCCACAACCACGCTGCCGGTTGCGGAGTTGTTCACGATCATCAGAACCTTGACCGCACCAAACGAAAGCGTCGCACTGCCGCCGAACAGCTTGTGCGGCAGCGAGCGAAGATCAATCGTCGCAGTCGCGCCAGCGGCAAGCGGCAACTGATCTTTCCAATATGCGTTCGCATTGCCCGCGGTTATGCCGTCGCCAATGTCGAGAACGTGAACCGCTGTTGTTGTGTCGGTAATGTCCGTAGCGGTTCGCGAGTCGACCCATTTCGGAACGACCTTCAACAACGCTGTAAGCGAAAACGCTGCCGCCATTTACGCTCCGATCAGAGTGATTGCGTATGTGATCGGCGTTGCGTTTGGGTTCGCAATATAGAACGTGCCGTTCGCATCGTTGACCAACCATGCGTCTGTTTGATTGACGGCAAGCATTTCGCTTCCCGCTCCAACGGCACACGCGAACACGTTGAACGGGTCTGTCTCGCTTGCGCCCACATACAGATAGTGCCCGCCGGTTCCATCAAGGTTCGAAATTCGAACTACGCGCAAGCCGGAAAAAACAAACGGAACCGAAACGTCTAGCGTTTGCTGTGTCAGCGCGCGACAGTTGAGCGAATCAACTCCGTTGGCGGCAATCGTTCGAGTGTCTGCAAACACGATGTTTGCTTCAGCGTTGCCGTTGCCATCGTCAAGGTTGTAGACAGACTGCGCGATCTTTTTGTTGGTGACGCTGCCGACTTCCTGCGTGTCGACGCGCGACCACTGAAGTTTTGTTGTGATCGTCCCGCTAAAAATGTCGGTAACTGTTTCAGCCATTCACAGAAGCCCCAGCGCGATAGCGCGTTTGACGTTTTCGACAGTCCAGCCAAGTTGATACGCGATCAATTCCAGTTCATCGCGCGACCGCTGCGGGCGGGAAGTTACCTTGCCCCAATGTTGTTTTGGTGCTGTGAATGATTTCGCAACCGATTGGGAATCGCCAACACGGGCTATGGGCTTTCTGCCGCCTGCGCCATCGTTCGCCCAATGCGACCAACGCGAAATCATTTACATTTGCTCCGGTAGCTTTAGGCTATCGGGGGTGGTGTTGATTTCGCCCGCCTATGGCGACGCTCATTCGTCACATTCAGCCCAACAAGCGGCATACCCAGCAACGTCAATTTTCGTGTCGCGGGTTTTGTTGTCGCCTTGGTTCCGCGATAGCTTGTCGAGAATCATAATTTGCGCCCAATCGCTGATCGTCAGCGGTTCTCGCAGCTTGTTTCCGAATATCGCGTTGATCGCATCGACCGTGCGTTGAAAGTGCTTGCGCGGGCCACCGTAGGTAGATCGCCGCTGCTTGATCACAACCGCGACGTCGGCAATCAGACGGTCTGCCGCGTGTGTTTCGTCAGCGATAGCCGGAACGCTTGGCGTGTTGCCAGATTCAGCGTCTTTCAACTCGCGTTGCCCGCGCAGAATCCAATCGGCATCGACTTCGCTGGCGTGTTCGTGCATTCCCGCAGTATCCTTTTCTGTTTTTCGAATGATTGCCAGCAACCGCAGAACGTCTGCGGCAAGGGTGCCGGATGTGCCAGTATATGCGCCGCTAAACCTACGCGCTCGCACCTCTGCTTCCCGAAAATATGATTCCCGTTCCGGTGGCACAGATCGCAGCCGTTCTATTTCGTTCGCGGCTTCCTCGCATAGCGTGTCAACGCGATAGAACGAATACGCGCGATCCCGTAGCCGCTCCACAATATCCCGCGCCATCACTTCCTCTTTTTCTGTAAGTCACGGTCGCAGAATATCGGCATCGCTTTCGTCACTTCGTGCCGATGGTGATCAATGATCACACACGCTTGCCGCGGTGGTTCGTAAGCGGCACCGATCCGCGTAGCGTATGCACTGTGCCCGATCAAACTTCCGTTCGAAACGTAGCGGGCGGCATTCAACCAACTGAATTGGTGCCAGTGACCAAAAATTGTCAGATCGGCGCGCTTCACGGCATCCCATGCGGCATTTTTCTTGGCAACTGGCACATGAATCCCGCCGATCCCGCCACCGTATTTGTATTGGTGCCCGTGCGTAGTGCGCACAATGAACCCGTCAAGATTCAGATAGCCAAGCATCGACGTTGCCACTTGCCAATCTACATGGCTGCGCTTCTCGCTTGCTGCCATCGTCAGATAGAGATTCTGTTCGTATGAATGCTCTAGCTCTGTTCCGATTCGCAGTTTCTCCGTTGTGCGACCGTGATTGCCGCTGTTCGTCGCGATCACCACGCAATCGGAAAGCGACGCGGCAACGTCTATGAATCCGGCAATGCGTTGACCTGCCCAACGTGTTGCCGCCAATGGTGCAAGCTGCGCCAGTTCCGCAGTGTCATCGTGAATATGCCCACTAAGAAAATCCCCTCCACACCACACGACAACGCGACTGATATTGGCTAGGCGTCGCTCATGTTCAAGCAGTGCCGCGAAACGCTCTGTCAGTTCCGAAATCCTGCGATCGGCAACGTCAAGATCGAAAGCATTCAGACCGTTGACGGTGGCAGGGTCGACTAGTTCTTCAACGTGCCAATCTGAAAGCATGACGATCATCGTCGCGGTGTGCTTTCCGCCGCGGCTGGCACGAACCCGCATTTTCTTTGGCTTGATCCCGGCAAGCCCGATGATCGAGTCTGCCCGCTGCCGCTCCGCTTCGATCTGTGCCAGTGCTGTTTTGTATCGCCCGCGATATGATGCGACTTCAGCCCGCAACCGTGCGTTCTCCGCATCCGCTGCCAGCCGGTCGACATGGCCTAGCTGTTTCTCGATCTGCGATTTCAGTTTTGCTCTAGCCATGCGACGACTGCCTGTCTTTTGATGGTTGCAATTCCGTTCGCGCCTAGCGTCTCGCTGATCACCTTTGCGACTGTGTATTTTTCCTTGCCGATCTTGCCGCTCTGCCATTCACGCCGAATCTTTTCCAGTTCTTTCAGCGTGTCCGCTGGCAACTTTTCAAACCACGGCACGATGCCGCGGTTGCGTTTCGGAATCGCCTTGCGAATGTCGTCAGCAAGTGACACGGGTTTATTCCTCATGGTCATCGGGTTGCCGGAATCCCTCCGCGTGAACCACCCCGGCTAGTTCGTCTGCAAATTCCAACACCGCATCTTCAGACAGATCGGGCCACCGCGCGTGAATCAATTCGTGAAGCAGAACATTCAGCAGTTCTTCGCCGTGAAGCGATTGAGATATTCGGATTGTTCGCGAAGCGTGATCGCAATCACCGTATCGATCAGATGGAACGCGGCAGCGTCGCAGCTTCCAGCGATATCCCCCGATGTGAATGGTGCATTTCTTGCGCGCCATGCGGGCAATTGTCCTACGGGGTTGCGAGTTGTCTAGCGCGCCACATTGCCCAAACTAACATCGTCTTTATTGTCTGTCGGTGTAATGCCAAGACCAATCAGCTTGCCGACTTCGTTCAGATATTGTTTCCGCTTTTCGCAGCCACAATCCTTCACGCCGACCATGCTTGCAGCTTTTGAAACACGCTCTTTTGTCACGCCGACCGACTTCAGAACTGATTCGACAACATCGCCAAGGCCCGCTGATGGGCACATTCGTTTCACCTTTGGCGACGATGCTTGATAACCGCAGCGAACGCACATCGATTGTTCGTTCAGTTGACAGTTCACGATTCAGCCTGCAACGTGATTTTCAGCGATTCCATTGACGGGGCTTGCTCTTTGGTGCATTGCGCGTAGCTGCCCCGATAGTCGCTGTTGCACACATACACTTCGACTTTCTGGCGATTGTAGAAAGCGGCTGTTTCATCATGCGTCAAAGCGATCGTGATCGGCATCGTCCATCCAAACGTCGATTCGGCAATGTCCTCCGAATACGATTCGCCGCCGATCTTGTTTGCCATGACTGTTGTTCCTCCGCGCCAGACCATTGCGTATTTGTCGAAATACTGCTTTGAACACCACGCCTTCGCGCGAACGTTCACGCGAAGCGTGAAGTTCAGCCGCGGTTTGTATTTGTTCTGACGGGGTATGCCTTCATACTGAAAGTCGCCCCAAAAATACTCCGCGTCATAGTTGATGCCTGGGGGTTTTTCGTTCTGCGATCCTTCGAACAAAATGTTGATCGACGCTTTTTCCGAAACAGCTTTCCAATCTGTTCCGAATAGGACATAGCAAAGATCGGGTTCGACAGTGTTTTCGGCTGGCCCGCTGCCATTGTCATAGAGCGGAACGTTGATAAATTCAGGCCCAACAAAATCCCACCCCGGCCCATAGAATCCGGTGACCGGGTAGTAATAATGCCGCTTCAACCCCATGACCTTACAGAACGGCGCGCCGATCAGTGCCTTGATGAACTTTTTGCAGTCTTCCGACATATTGCCGTCATACGGTTCCGGTGGCATATCGCCATTTGCAATGTTTACAACGTCTGCCGTCCCCGGTTCGACGCCAAGATTCACGCCTTCGCACGGGTTTGAATTTACATTGATGCAAGTTCTTGCGGCGACGATCGGCGCAGCATACGGAACCGGCATCGTTCCACCGGTGCTTCGATCCCACGCTTTGTAGGCTTGTCGTCTGTTGCTCGCCCGCACATCGATTTCGTCGCCGGATGCTTCCCCGCGATAGCAAAAGCGATTAGCCCCCAACCATTTCCCGTCCGGTCGATTCTTCGACAAAACGAAATCACCGCATACCATGCTATTCATCACATACGCGAACGATGTATACGCACCCGGCATGAAATAACTACCGTCTGCCTTTAGCGGCTGACTCTGATCGAACAGTGTCCCGCGATAGCCTGGGCAGTCTTTGGCGAACTGCAAGTGTTTTTCGTCTGCCGCGATTTCGATTTTGACTTTGACTGAAGAAACGTCGCCAGAGTCAGCCATCGGAAGCGTGAAGTGCCGATGCGCTCCGGTGAATCGAACGCACCCCGTGAACGTTCTTTGCCGTTCAGTCATCAAATTGATTTGCGGAGATGCCGTAGCCGGTGAATGATACTCTGCCGGTTCTTCAAGGTTCGCGGTCGCAGTAATCGAGCAATCACAAGCCGCGTCGCGATAGTAGCCGCCAAACTCGCGCGGCGAATCTGTAGGCCCGTTCCAATCAATGTGCATACATTGTTCCGCGTCGATTACATCGCTTGACTTTGACGGCAGAACAGGAGGCGCGGCAGACTCGATCACGCGAGGGATCACATAGGCTTTCATTGCTCCCGACTGAAACCAATCGTTTCGCTCGTTGATCGCTTTCGATTCTGTGTAATCCACATTCGTTGCGGTGATTGTCGTTCCTGAAACGATGGCAAACTCCGCGCGATAGCCGAAATCGTGCGAATCAGTGGGCAGTTCTTCGCCATCGTGATCAAACGTGACAAAGGTTCCGAAAGCGTTTGCGATTCCACGCTGCGATTCTGGCGAACAGAACACGCCGACAGTGGTGTTGATCAAACCGGCATACCCATCGTAGTCCGGTTTGATTGCTGTTCCGTTGTATTGAGCAAGCGACGCATGCGCCCACGGTCGCCATTCAACATAACCGCTTGATGTTCCTTCCAATTTCGCGAACCAGTTGTGGTAAATGTCGATCGACTGCTGTGTGCCATATTGCCTTGTGGTTGCTTCGCATCCGTTGCTTGCTTTTGCATAAGCAAGTTCTTCGACAGAAGCCCGCGCAGCATATCCACCTAGATTGAACCCTGGCGATTCACCAGTTGGCGACCAGTTTTGCGGGGTGATTGCGCTTGCTGTGCCATAGGAAAGCAGCGACCGGAAGTCGCAGCCCAACCGGACGCGACCATTTTTTTCCGTTCCCATTTGCCACGAATACACAAACGTCGCTGATCGCTTGTCGCGGAATCCCCAAAAGTTGGGTTCGAAATCCCAAAAACTCCCGATTCGGTAGAGCTGCGCGAGCGGGCCTGTTTCAGCGGGCCAGCAAGGGGCAATGCCGTTGTAGGGTGGTTCCCACAGTTCTTGATTCCATGTGACTTGAAATAGCGTTTCCGGTTTGTATTTTTTTCTGCTGCCGCTGATATACGCCGTCGCCTGCCACATACTTGATGCGATTTCTTCTCCAACGGTCAACGTCACTGCCATTCCTGAACCGTCAAGAACAGAAACCGCCGGTCGCCGGAACGGGCCACCGGGCCAAACAAGGTTCGCCACGATCGCGACGCATGGTGTTTGAACAACCGTTGTGCCGATCAACTCGCAGCCAACGGTATAGGTTGCCTGTTGCGGCGCAGATTGATACGAAACGACAATCCAGCCAGACGCAAGATTGTCCGTGTCAGCGGGGCCACCTTCTACGGGATTTGTGAAGGGTTGCAATACTGAAATATTTGCCGGTCTGTACGTTTGCTGAAATACGTTTTGGCTTCCGCTCTTTACCCGTAGCTTTCTCTGCGGGCCAATCGGGTCGACGGTTTCCCAATTGATATCCGGCGGCAGCACCCACACTTTAGCGCAACCAGCGCATAGATCATCACCGAAACCACCCTTGAACAGTTCATGTTTGATCATAGAACCACTACGGCATCTGCGATCGTGCCAGAACCGGAACCGTATGCATACGCGCCGGAATAATTGCGGTTATCCCACCACGCTATGCGGGCGGCACCGCAAACGTGCGATTCAAAATAGATCGTGCCATCGTTTGTGTTCGACTGCGGCGACGACAAGAATCGAACGTAGTTGTGGTACATATGCCGCATGATGATCCGAGCGTACACAGGCCCGCTCAGTTGAATCGGCACGATCGCGCCAGCGTCGCCACCCTGCAAGAGCATCCCGCACTTGCCGGTCGACCACGGCGGCGCAGACGTCCCACCGATCGCAACAGCGTTTCCGATTACGATTTCAGAGTTGAACGACGGAAGCGATATCGGAACTGGCGGTTCCCCGCTGTTCACGATTGCCACAAAGTCAAGCGGCGAAAAAGCCTGCGCCAGTTTGACATAAACGAAGTTACGCGCGACGGGGTATTGCTGGCCGTCACCGACTGCCCCTGGATGCGCGCCTAGAACCAGATCGGCAGCATCCTGGGCGCGGTTCCACGCCTTTGCTGATATCGCCCCGCGAAGCGGTTGCCCCGCTTCAATTCTCCCGTCTTGTCTAGGCATTATGTTGTTCCAATGCCAAGCAGTGAAAAATCGCCATCCATATAAACCTTGTCGACATATACGAATTTCGGTTTTTTGATTAGCGAACTGCTCGAAACGGCGTCTTCATAACGCACCCACAAGTATTCGTGCCCTTTTTTGTCGATGCCGGTGATATCACCGACCGTCTTGTTGGTCACGTTTGAAGACGCTGCGAAACGATATGTCAGCGACCAAGGCCCGCGCCCCTTTTGATCGTCCCACTCCTGCGATCCAGAACAGCCAAGAAACAAAACTTCACCTTTGGCGAACCCGCGGAATGCGGCATTGTTCACGGTGCCAGTTGTCGCGGCAATTCCTTTGATGTAAGCAGTGGTCACATAGATATTGGGAACA
>Ga0304730_1002183_pt1 | contig 14178 bp, 17 predicted proteins | sample M_130628_MF_Meta_FD_190474 | JGI IMG/M metagenome (GOLD analysis project Ga0304730, IMG submission 190474) | Freshwater microbial communities from Lake Montjoie, Canada to study carbon cycling - M_130628_MF_MetaG (v2) (version 2) | ecosystem: Environmental > Aquatic > Freshwater > Lake | place...
CGCTAGCGCAGCTGCAGTTGTTTTCCACATGCTTCGACGTGAACGCGTCTTTGAACGCGACATCTTTCGCTTTGGTACTGGCACGATGCACTTCCTTCACAAAATAAATATCTGGAGAACCGAGCCTAGTTGGGCGCGGTAGGTGGGTAAGTATTCCCTATTTAGGCTCAATCGGGAAATCCAGCCCGCCCAGCGCTTTCCAGCGAGGATCTATCGCTTCGTGGGCATGGTCTTCAGGCAGGATCGCCCACTTCTCGCCGCACTCGGGACAAAGGCCCAAACAATCGAGATCGCAGAGCGGGTTAACGGGCAAGGCTAAAACTATGGCATCACGAATCGGAGTCTCCAGATTCAGGATGTCACCTTCCATCATAAATTCTTCTTCAAGATCTAAATCTTCGTCATCGTCGCGTTTCTTCTTGCGCCCACCACGATCATTCGTTGGCTCGTAGCGGTAGAGCTCCTGCATGGTTCGATTTAATTCAATTTCAATTGGATCTAAGCAGCGAATACATTCGCCCTTAGCAACTGCGTAAATTTGGCCAGACGCAAGTATTCCTTCAGTGACTGACTCAAGGCGCAAATCAACTTCAATTACTTCACCGACTGGAACTGACATTAATTCGACACCAACGCGTTCGAGTATCTCTAGATCTAAGGTGTATTCCTTCATTTCGCCAGCGCGACGAGGCAGCTCGTAAGTATTTAACTCATAAACGCGTTCTGGACGGGACATGAATTCGAGATCTAGTCTTTTTTATTTTTCGTCAGAGAGTTGTGAAAGAACATCGCGTTCATCAGCGCCGGCAAGTTTCTCGCGGCCACGTGTCACAGCATCCATTGTCTTGTTCAAAATTACTTCGAGTGTTGCCAGTCGGGAATCAATATATTTTTCAACTTCAGCGCGTTCATCTGCAGCATCTTCGCGGCCTTGCGCCAAAATTCGCTTTGATTCTTCGCGGGCTGCTTTAACAATGGCAGTTTGTTCAATCATCTGTGCGACTTCTTCGCGAGCATTAACAATTAAAGCTTCAGCATTTTGATGACCTTCTTCAATAATCTGATCTCGCTGAGCAATTATCTGCTGTGCGTATTCTAGATCTTTCGGTAAGCCATCTTTAATTAGATCAAGTAGCTCAAGGAATTCACCGCGATGAAGCACGAAGGAAGCTGAAAGTGGGACCCCGCGAGCATCTTCAACTTGTTGAATAGCAGCATTTAAATTCTCAAGTGACTCCATGGTTACTTGCCTACTTTCCTGGCTTTTAGGGCGGCAACTACAGCTGGTGGCACCATGCTCGATACATCACCGTCGTAATGGGCTAATTCTCTAATTAAAGATGATGATAAAAATGAATGGGCTGGTGACGTTGCCATAAACATTGACTCAACGCCAGATCCCTGAAGATTTACTTGAGCCATTTGTAACTCGTATTCAAAATCAGACATTGCGCGTAAACCTTTGATGATTACATCTATTTTATTTGCTCGGCAGTAATCGCCCAGCAAGCCTTTCCAGGAATCAACCTTTACGTTGCCAAACTTGGCAGTTGTTTCGGCGATCATGTTCGTGCGCTCTTCAACCGTGAAATAGCCTTCTTTGGAACGATTATTTCCGACTGCGACAATGACTTCATCAAACTGTGCGCTAGCGCGACCAATAATGTCGAGGTGTCCATACGTGATCGGATCAAATGATCCTGGGCAAATAGCGCGTTTCATAAGGTAAACGCTAGCAAGGTATTGCGAAGTAAGCCATTTCCCAGCGTGGTTTTAGGCGTGATTTAAATAGTAAATCGTGGCTTGGCCATAATTCTTACTGCGCGCCAGTTCAAATCCGATCGGCCAGATTGGCTCTTTTGATCGGCTAGTTCGTTCTACTGCGATTAGTGAATCATCACTTAAAAAATCACCCAGATGTAAATTGCTTAAAACTTCTTCGAGATCGGTGTTTGGATAATCATAAGGTGGGTCAATATAAACAATCTCATATTTAATTTTCGCTGGTGACTTTACGAATTGTTCAGCACTCATAGTAAACAACTGAAACTTTCCAGCTGGTTTGGCCGCTGCTACTATTTCAATATTTGCATTAATCGTGCCTTGTGCGCCGAAATCTTTTTCAACCGCATGCACTATTGAGGCACCACGCGATAGCGCTTCTAAGCCAATCGCACCACTGCCAGCAAAAAGATCTAAAAAATTTAACCCAACAAATTCGCCAAATTCAGAAGTTAGCGAAGAAAAAATAGCTTCGCGAGCTCGATCAGAAGTTGGTCTGGTCGCATCGGCAACACTTGCCAATGGTCGTCCTTTGGCAACGCCAGCAATAATTCGCATAACTAACTATCCCCGATCAATGAATTCACTAGCAGTATCTGATTCTAATTGAGCTAGCGCCTTAGCTAATTCACTTTCATAGCTCAACGCTGGGTCTTGGTCAATCAAAGCAGTTGCTTCATCGCGAGCAGTTTCAATCATGGCTTCATCACGTAGGACACGAAGAAGTCGCAACTTGGATTTTGCGCCAGATTGGGATGCGCCCATTACATCGCCTTCGCGACGTTGTTCAAGATCAATTCGTGAAAGTTCAAAACCATCCTGCGTTGCTGCAACGGCTTCCAAGCGCACACGCGCGGGAGTCTCGGGTTCTGCGCCAGTAACCAATAGACAAAGACCTGGCGCGCTGCCACGGCCGATACGACCACGCAATTGATGTAACTGAGAAACACCAAAACGATCAGCATCCATAATCACCATTACCGTGGCATTTGGTACGTCAACGCCAACCTCAATCACGGTAGTTGAAACCAAAACATCGATCTCACCCGCAGCAAATGCTTTCATGGTGGCATCTTTTAGTTCACTAGTTTGACGACCATGTAGTGGCGCCAATTTCAGACCCTTTAGTGCGCCGGCATGAAGCTCTGGAGCTAATTCCTCAACACTTGCCATGCTCTTACTCTCTTCACCATAAAGAAAATCTAAATCAGCATCTTCCGGCGTACCTGCGCTAATACGCGGCGCCACTATGTATGCCTGATGCCCATTAGCAACATCTTCTTTAATTCGAGACCAAGCGCGTTCTAGATGTGCTGGTTTTTCAAGAACTGGAATCACGTGAGTGGAAATTGGTGATCTGCCTAGCGGCAATTCGCGCAGAGTTGAAACATCTAGATCACCAAATACCGTCATTGCCACAGTTCGTGGAATTGGTGTCGCTGTCATTACTAATAAGTGCGGAGGTAATTTGGCTTTTGTTTTCAAAGCATCACGTTGCTCAACACCGAAGCGATGTTGCTCATCAACCACAATTAAACCAAGGTCATTAAATGCCACAGTTTTACTTAATAGGGCATGCGTGCCAATAACAATCCCGGCATCCCCCGATGCTGCTAACGCAAGTGCTTCTTTCCGCGCAACCGCACTCTGAGAACCGGTTAGTAAAGTTATTTGCGTAGCGCTCTCGGCGCTTCCTAATTGGCCACCTAATGCCAGCGGACCTAACAACTTTTCAATCGTTCGTAAATGTTGCGCTGCTAAAACTTCAGTTGGCGCTAGAAGAGCTGCTTGTCCCCCGCTATCAACTACAGCGAGCATGGCCCGAAGCGCAACAATTGTTTTACCAGAACCAACTTCACCTTGTAATAATCGATGCATCGGATGGTCGGCAGCTAAATCTTCTTCGATTTCTTTCGCAACAGCTAATTGACCGCCAGTTAATTTAAAAGGTAGAGACTTATCGAAAGCTTCAAGTAAACCGCCGGCTCGAATTGGACGCGCCGTTGCTTTTAAGGCACGCGCGGCAGCGCGTCGCTTTACCAATAGTAATTGCAGTAAAAATGCTTCATCAAAAGTTAAACGTTCGCGTGCCAAATCAGCTAAATCTAAATCAGTTGGCTTGTGTAGATTAATTAGCGCTTCGCGCAACGTTGGGTAACCCATGCGTTCGCGTAAATAGTTCGGCAACGGGTCTGGCACCTCATCAAGTGAATCAATAGCTAACTCAATGCACTTAGCAATTTTCCAGGAAGGTAATTTGGCGGTGGCGGCGTAAATAGGTAGAAACTTTCCTGCGAATTGCGCAACCGCATTGTCAACATCGCTGCCATCAGGCACCATCTCGTAATCTGGATGCGTTAGCTGGCGCTTGCCGTTAAAGACACCGATCTTGCCCGCAAATAAACCTTGTCGGCCCGGTTTTAACTCTTTCTCGCGCCAAGCTTGATTAAAGAAAGTTAGTGAGAGTTTGGCGCTGCCATCGGTAACGATTACCTCGAGGATTCCGCCTTTACGGCCACGCATTGGCCGATTGCTGGCAGAAAGCACCTCGGCCAAAATTGTTACCTCATCACCGGCATTTAATAGTGCGATATCGGTAAGTTCGCCCCGCACCACATAGCGACGTGGGTAATGCCGCAGCAGGTCATCGATGCTTACGATTCCAAAATTATCGGCCAAGACTTTAGCGGTGCGATCTCCGATCACATCTCGCGCTTTATTCTCTAGTCCAGCCACGGCCATATTCTCTCGCTTTTTCGCCGTGACTTGCCTTTTTGTGAGCGTGATTCGCCTTTAGAGGGGGTGGCAAGGTAGCCTTTGCTCCTGCCTGAAACAGCTTTGCTGGTTTGGCGCATTACCTTCAAATAATTAGTTAATAAGGAGCACGACGATGGCATCAAACTGCGACATCTGTGGCAAAGGCCCAAGCTTTGGTAACAAGGTCTCACACTCACAGGTAAAGACTCGTCGTCGCTGGAATCCAAATATTCAGCGTGTGCGCACCCTAGTAGCAGGCGTAACCAAGCGTCAGAACGTATGTACTTCTTGCCTTAAGGCCGGCAAAGTAACTCGCTAATTTAACTTTTAATCGAAATGGCGCCAGGTATCTGGCGCTTTTTCATTTCCCAGAACAGTTAAGCCATTGCCAGCACTTACGTTGCCGATTAGCAATCCTGGTAAATCTTCACCAGTAGCCAGAAAAACATGATCTTCACCGCCCCCGAAAATCAAGTCAGCGACTGAGACATTTAATTCTTCACTCAATGTGCGTAGTTCTTCGAAATCAGCTGCTGCTTTAAATAAATTAAAATCAAGATCAAACTTTACATTTGAAGCTGCTGCCATTTGTTCGGACTGTGTCATTAATGAATCGCTTACATCACTCAGTGCTGTTGCGTTAGCAAGATCGACCGCATATGCGTAATTAAGGGTTGGCGCGCGAAACGCAGCAACTGCGCGCTTAGCTGCATCCGTTTCAATCGGCAAACCTTTTACTAGAATTGCTAAACCGGCGCGAGACCAACCTGGCAAATTAGATAGATAAATCTGATCGCCTACTTTTGCACCGCTACGTAAGATCGGATCTGTAACTTCTCCGAGTGCAGTTATCGCAATCGTAACTGCCGCGCCTTTTGTTAGATCTCCCCCAACTACAGCCGCGCCAACGAGATTAGCTTCAAACGCAATTCCCGTAGCTAAGTTCTTAATCCATTCCAGGTCTTCATTTCCGGTTAGCGAGACAGCGACAACTAAGAAAGTTGGCTTTGCGCCCATGCTAAAGACATCAGCTAAATTGGCAGCCGTTATCTTTCGGCCAATCTCAAAAGCACTCGACCATTGCTGGCGAAAATGAACCCCTTCGACGGCCATGTCCGTTGTAATAACAGTTCGATTCGACGTTCTAATGACCGCAGCATCATCGCCAATTCCAACTTCTAGATTTGGGTTACTGGTAGCGAACACTTGCGCCAATAGCGCTATTACTTCGCTCTCAGTAAATGCCATGCGGTGATTCTATTGCCCTGCCGATATCCACTAGAGAATTAACGCCTCTATGCGCTACCTTTGCCACTTAGCGGAAAGCAAGAAGGAGACCAAAATGTCAGTACAGGCATACATCTTGATTCAGACCGAAGTAGGAAAAGCGGACAGTGTTGCTAAGTCTGTTTCGGCGATCGCTGGCGTAACTCTGGCCGAAGGTGTAACTGGTCCCTACGATGTAATTATGCGTGCTGAAGCACCAAGCATGGAAGATTTTGGGCGCATGATTCTCTCTAAAGTTCAAGGTGTAGCAGGAATTACTCGCACGCTGACTTGCCCAGTAACTTCTTACTAATTACCTAACGGCCCATTAGTGCGACGCAGTGCTGTGTCAATTAAAGCCTGCACGATCTGCTCATAATTTTTTCCGGTAGCTGCCCACATCTTGGGAAATACTGACGTAGCTGTAAAACCCGGCATAGTGTTTATTTCATTAATTATTACTTCGCCCGAATTGGTATAAAAGAAATCAACTCGAGCTAAGCCACTACAACCAAGAGAAGTAAATGCATCAAGGGATGCTGCGCGTATCGCTTCGCTGGCACTGGCTGGAATATCAGCTGGGATAACTATTTCAGTGGCGCCATCTAAATACTTTGCTTCGAAATCATAGAACTCGAACTTTGAATCAATCTTAATCTGACCAATTTTAGATGCTTGAGGAGTGCCCTCAATTTCCAAAACCGCACATTCAATTTCTAAACCAATGATCGCGCTTTCCACCATGGCTTTGGGATCAAAGCGATGCGCCTCGGTAATCGCACTCGCTAACTGGTCGGCGCTCTTAACTTTTGTAGTGCCCCGACTTGATCCACCACGAGCTGGCTTAACAAAAAGTGGATAGCCCAAAGCATCGGCTTTCTTCTGCCAGGTTGTGCTTTCGGAGCTCCATTGCTTTGCCGTCACAGTAAAGCCGTCGGTAACTTTTAGACCATGAGCTGCAAATATAGATTTGGCAAAAGATTTATCCATCGCAACAGCCGAAGCCAATACGCCGCTTCCGACATAAGGTAAATCGGCTATTTCAAAGAAACCTTGTATCGAGCCATCTTCGCCATATGGGCCATGCAGAGTTGGGAAAACTAAATCAACATTTAAGGCTTTACCAGCAACACTAAAGCCAACGGCATCTGCTACGACAGCAGGTGCGTTGTTTGGGACTTCAGGAAGCTTTCCATCTTTGATGTTTAACTGATGATTCTCTGGGACTAAAACCCAATTGCCATCTTTGGTAATGCCAAGAAGTAAGACTTCATATTTGGCTCGATTAATTGCACTTAAGACTCCCCCTGCCGATAGACATGAGATCTCGTGTTCAGAACTACGACCACCAAATACGATCGCTATCGTCTCTTTACTCATTTAATGAAGTTTTCTGACTCAGTGCTGATCTTCATCAAGCGATCCATTGCCGCTTGCGGGCTCAATATTCCTTTAATTAAATCTGCTACTGCCTCAATGATTGGAACTTCAACACCTACTCGGTGAGCAACTTCAATCACGGCGCTCGCTGAAGCAACTCCCTCAACGGTACGTGAGAAATGTTTACGAGCATTTTCATAACTGCCACTACGGCCAATTTCTTCACCAAAGGTACGGTTACGCGAAAGCGGCGAACCACATGTGGCCACTAAGTCACCCATTCCGGCTAGACCGGCTGCTGTCAAAGGCTCGGAACCATGAGCCGCACATAGACGAGCAACTTCATTTAAACCACGAGTAATGATCATCGCTTGAGTATTTTCACCCAACCCTAAACCGATTCCGATACCTACAGCTAGGGCAATGACATTCTTTACAGCTCCCGCTAGTTCGCAACCCATCACATCGGTTGACGTATATACCCGATAATACTTTGCTTTAAATATTTCTTGTAACTCTTTCGCCAGTTCGATTGATTGTGAGGCTACTACGGCCGCTGCTGGCTGACGCAAAATCAGCTCATCTGCCAAGTTAGGGCCAGTGATAACCGCAATTTTTCGATTCGGTAAAATCTCTTCGATGATCTCACTCATGCGCATCTGCGTTGAGATCTCGATACCTTTTAAAGTACTGATGATTACTTCGTCACCCTTAAACAAAGGTTTTAGTTCAGTTAACTTTTCACGCAAGCTCTGCGCTGGAATTGCCAACACAATGTATTTCGAATGAGCAAATGCTTCGTTGATATTGCTAGTTGCCTTGATTGACTCAGGCAAAACCTGACTTCCTAAATATTTGGTATTTGTGTGCGCTGAATTAATTTCAGCAATTACTTCTTCGCGCCGACCCCAGAGCAATACATCATTCGCGCCATCAGCTAAAACCTGCGCCATTGTGCTTCCCCATGCGCCAGCACCCAGCACGGAAATTTTTGTCATTACTTGCTCTTCTTCTTAAAGTTGCCGGTGCGCGGCAGCGCTGAGTTGTGTGGATCAAAGATATCAATCGGGCGCTTTTCGCCACGAAGCTCTTCTAAAATTGAAGTGATAGCCGCCATCGCATATGCAGTTGCTTCAGCCATTGCTTCGGGGTCTCCTTCTTTGCCGTACCACTTACTAAAATCTAGTGGTGCCCCAGCCTTTACTTGCAATTTCGTGCGTGGAAATATCCTGAATTTCTTACTGTAGGCAGGCAGCACCTCTTGGGCTCCCCATTGCGCGACCGGAATAACTGGTGCTTTAGTCATGACCGCTAAACGTGCTAGCCCTGTTTTGGCCACCATCGGCCAGTAATTAGCATCACGAGTGAGGGTTCCTTCGGGATAAACACCGAGCATGTGCCCTGCTTTTAAGAAAGCTTGTGCGTGGACTAAAGCTGCTCCGGCATCTTTAGTTTCGCGTTCAACCGGAACTTGACCAGCTTTTCGCAATACAAATCCAACAATTGGAACTCTAAAAACAGAAGCTTTGCCTAGAAATCTAGGCGCTCGTCCATTCTTATATAAATAGTGCGCAAAAACTAGAGGATCGAAATAAGAGATGTGATTGCAGCAAACTATTACTGGACCACTCTTGGGAATGTTGTGCGCACCTTGCCAATTATGCTTAGAAACTAAATTGATCAGCGGAATTACTATGCGGCTAGCTACCGCAAACGCTGCGTTATTTCCAAGTGGATTACCTTTTGGTGGCGCGTAAGAAATATTCAGTGACGCGCTTTCCATAAGCCTTATCTTAGTTTAAAAAGCAATAAAAAACGGGGCTGCCTCGAAAGGCAGCCCCGTTAATTTATTTCTAAATTACTTCTTCTTCTTCTTTGCTGCTGGCTTCTTCTTAGCAGGAGCCTTCTTAGCAGGAGCTTTCTTCGCTGCTGGCTTCTTAGCTGCAGCCTTCTTCTTTGCTGGAGCCTTCTTAACAGCCTTCTTTGCTGCTGGCTTCGCAACTGGCTTAGCAACAACTACGACTGGCTTTGGAGCTGGTCCTAGCTTGCGCTCGCCTGAGATTGCATCCTTAAGACCCTTCGCAGGTAAGAAGCGAGGCTTCTTCATTGCTTTGATCTTGATTGTCTCGCCAGTAAATGGGTTACGACCCATACGTGCTTTGCGATCAACCTTCTTGAACTTGCCGAAGTCATTGATCATGACGTCTTCGCCAGCAACCATGTTGCGAACGATTGTGTCAAAAATAATGTCTACTGCGTGTGAAGCTTCTTTCTTGCTGCCGTTGAAGTGTGGGGCCAACGCGGCAATGAATTGTGCCTTATTCATTTAAAATCCCCTTATTTACGCTAAAAGTTAAGCAATCGCTTAACGCACTCGCAAAGTTACGCAGAACAATGGGGTGAGTCCAACATCAATGAGGGCGTGTCGCGAAAATTATTTTTCATAAAAATCGCAAAAACCTCATTAATTACGCGTAAAAAACTCTGTATTAGAACTTTAGAGTTTAGCGCTATCTCTCTCACCCTTTGCCAAGTGAGCGTCAAAACCAGCGTAAATCGCCCCTTTTAAGCGCGAATTGGAAGTGTCTTTGGTTTATGAGCAGCACGCAAACTTTCAAAATTATCGATGGAATCGCTATTTCCCAGCGTTAAACCGATGTCATCGAGACCTTCCATTAAGCGCCAACGCACATAATCATCAATCTCAAATGCGATTATTTGATCACCATAGGAAACCGTCTTGGCTTCTAAGTTAACTGTTATCGCTAAAGCTGGGTTTGCTTCAATTGCTGCCCAAAGATCTTCGACCTCACTTTGACTAAGCAGAATTGTTAGTAGGCCACCTTTTTGCGAATTACCACGGAAAATATCGGCAAAACGTGAAGAGATAACAACTTTGAAACCATAGTTCTGTAGCGCCCAGACAGCGTGCTCGCGAGATGAACCAGTTCCGAAATCAGCACCGGCTACCAAGATTGTGCCGTTCTTAAATTCTGGTTGGTTCAAAACGAAATCTGGATCGCTACGCCAAGCGGCAAATAGACCATCTTCGAAACCGCTACGGGTAACGCGCTTTAGGTAAACAGCCGGAATGATCTGGTCAGTATCAACATTGCTTCGACGCAGTGGAACACCAGTGCCTACATGAGTTACGAATTTTTCCATTTCTATTCTCCTTACAGATCCGCAGGCGATGAAAGAGTTCCGCGAAGTGCGGTTGCCGCTGCAACTAATGGACTAACCAAGTGGGTGCGACCACCTTTTCCTTGACGGCCTTCAAAGTTACGATTTGAAGTAGATGCTGAACGCTCTTCTGGTTTCAATTGATCTGGATTCATACCGAGGCACATTGAGCAACCAGCGTTACGCCATTCAGCACCGGAATCAATAAATACTTTATCCAAGCCTTCAGCTTCAGCTTGTAAGCGAACGCGCGCACTACCAGGCACAACTAACATGCGTAGTGAAGTTGAAATCTTTTTTCCTTTAAGAATTTCAGCAGCTGCCCGCAAATCTTCAATGCGACCATTTGTACAAGATCCCAAGAACACCGTGTCGATAGCCACGCTCTTCATTGGCTGACCAGCTGTTAAACCCATATAAACCAGGGCTCGCTCAGCTGCCCCACGTTCTTCGGCATCTGCAATATCGGCCGGGTTTGGAACATTGCCATTTAAGAAAATTCCTTGACCCGGGTTAGTACCCCAAGTTACAAACGGCTCTAATTCATCTGCGTCTAGATCTACTTCAACATCGAACTTAGCATCGACATCAGTAAAGAGTGTTTTCCAATATTGAACTGCTGCATCGAAGTCTTCAGGCGCATGTGGCTTGCCCTTGATGTAAGCAAACGTAGTCTCATCTGGAGCGATCAAACCAGCACGAGCGCCAGCTTCGATTGACATGTTGCAAACTGTCATACGAGCTTCCATTGAAATTTCGCGAATAGCTTCGCCGCGATATTCAATTACATAACCTTGACCGCCACCGGTACCGATCTTGGCGATGATTGCCAAGATAATATCCTTGCTAGTTACGCCAGGCTTTAGCTTTCCGTTGACATTAATTGCCATTGTCTTCGGACGCTGCAGTGGCAAAGTTTGCGTAGCAAGTACATGCTCTACTTCGCTGGTACCAATACCAAAAGCAAGTGCGCCAAAAGCACCATGAGTTGAAGTATGCGAATCGCCGCAAACAATTGTTAGGCCAGGTTGAGTTAAACCTAATTGTGGACCAACTACGTGCACGATTCCTTGTTCGGCATCGCCCAGTGAGTGAATGCGAACGCCAAATTCAGCGCAGTTAGCACGCAACGTATCCACCTGCAGCTTTGATACCGGGTCAGCAATTGGCAGATTAATATTTTGAGTAGGCACATTGTGATCTTCGGTAGCAATAGTTAGATCAGGCCGGCGAACTTTGCGATTACTTAAACGCAAACCATCGAATGCCTGCGGGCTAGTTACCTCATGAATTAAATGTAGGTCGATATAGATCAGGTCTGGTTCGCCCGCTTTTGCGCGCACCACATGTTCTTGCCAGATCTTCTCAGCTAGCGTCTTTCCCATAACAGCTCCTAAATATCCTAAAAACTGGCATCTCATCAGATGGGATGCTAATATCAGTTCGTGGACAAGAAGAATAGCGGAGTCGGCGTATTAGATAAAGCCGTAGGAATCCTGGCTTGTCTGGAATCTGGACCACATTCATTGGCCGAATTAGTCGCAGCAACTGGAATCGCGCGCCCTACGGCGCACCGGTTAGCTGTAGCTCTCGAGCATCATCGATTAGTTACCCGCGATTTAACTGGCCGCTTCATTTTGGGGCCACGTAGCGCCGAATTAGCAGCAGCTGCCGGTGAAGATCGTTTATTAGCCGCTGCTGCCCCGGCACTAGCCGCTCTGCGCGATGCCACCGGCGAAAGCGCGCAGCTTTATCGTCGCCAAGGCGATGTGCGCATCTGTGTTGCCGTTGCTGAACGCTTATCTGGTCTACGTGATTCAGTTCCGGTTGGTTCGAACTTAACTATGCAGGCAGGATCTGCGGCGCAAATCTTGTTGGCTTGGGAAGATTCCGAACGTATCAGTCGTGGACTAAAAGGTGCTCGCTTTACCGCAGCGCACTTATCTGCCGATCGTCGTCGTGGTTGGGCGCAATCAGTTGGTGAACGCGAAGTTGGTGTGGCATCTGTTTCAGCCCCAGTGCGCGGCCCAAACGGAAAAGTTATTGCTGCCGTAAGTATCAGTGGACCAATTGAACGTCTGGGTCGCCAACCTGGCCGCGTTCATGCCGCGGCCGTTGTTGCTACTGCTGCCCGATTAACCGAGCACCTTGAAAAAACCAATTAAAATTTAACTTCAATACCTAGTTCGCGCAGTACTCGACCAATAACTCCGAAGCTAAATCCTTTACGTTGAAGCAAACTTTGAATTCGGCGCACTTGTACATCTGGGGCAAGGCGCGACATGGTGTTGTATTTTTTCATCGCAAGTTCAAAAGCCATTCGATATTCATCTTCATCATTAATCTCATCGAGGGCGGTATCAATAGAATTTTGATCGACACCGCGAGTGCGAAGTTCGCCGGCAATAATTCGCTTTGATAACTTCTTTGAATTATGACGAGATTGGGTCCAGGCGCGCGCAAATTCCTCATCGTTGATGAGGCCAGCCTCTTGTAGGCGAAAGATGGTCGCCGCAGCTACTTCATCTTCGATACCTCGCTTTTTAAGGTGAGCCACGAGCTCGCCCTTACTCTTGGCCCGAGCAACTAAAGCATTGAGCGCAATTGTGTAGGCAACAGAGTAAGGGTCGGCCTCGTGATCAACTTTTACATAGTCGAGCATTGGGAAGTTGGTTATCCCTTAGAAATCAACGTCTGCGGCAGCTTCATCGATCGCAGCTACTAGCTCTGGATCAACTTCTACTGGCACAAAGTGTGCGCGAATCTTGGTTTCGATTTCATTAGCAAGATCAGGGTTATCAAGTAAGAAAGTACGGGCATTTTCTTTACCTTGACCAAGTTGATCTGCTTCGTAGGTATACCAAGCGCCGGCTTTCTTAACTACGCCAATTTCAACACCCATATCAATGAGTGAACCTTCGCGTGAGATACCAGTGCCATAAATAATGTCGAACTCTGCTTGCTTAAATGGTGGCGCCATCTTGTTCTTAACAACCTTAACGCGAGTACGGTTACCGACTGCGTCTTGGCCATCTTTAAGAGTTTCGATACGACGAATATCAAGTCGAACTGATGCATAGAACTTAAGCGCCTTACCACCAGTTGTGGTTTCAGGTGAGCCGAAGAAAACACCGATCTTTTCGCGCAACTGGTTAATAAAGATTGCAGTTGTCTTAGATTGATGTAGCGCACCAGTGACTTTACGAAGTGCTTGCGACATCAAGCGAGCTTGTAGACCCATATGTGAATCGCCCATCTCGCCTTCAATTTCTGCGCGAGGAACAAGGGCGGCAACCGAGTCAACAACAACTAGATCAAGTGCACCGGAGCGAATTAACATATCCATGATCTCGAGTGCTTGCTCGCCAGTATCTGGTTGTGAAACAAGGAGTGCATCAATATCAACGCCAAGCTTCTTGGCATACTCAGAATCAAATGCATGTTCTGCGTCGATGAATGCGCAGATACCGCCAGCTTTTTGAGCATTAGCAATAGCGTGCAGAGTAAGAGTTGTTTTACCGGAAGATTCTGGTCCGTAGATTTCTACGATTCGACCACGTGGCAAACCGCCGATACCGAGAGCGATATCAAGTGCGATTGATCCGGTTGGAATAACTTCGATGGCCTGCGCTTGGCGCTCAGACATCTTCATAACAGCACCTTTGCCAAACTGACGTTCAATCTGAGCGAGGGCGGTATCGAGCGCCTTTGAGCGATCGCTATTAGCTTTATCGACTGCCTTTTCAGCAGGAGTTTCTTTAGCCACTTACTTTCCTTTCGGTTAAACGTCGTCTGACGTTGAGGTTTGTC